>Ga0187827_10000257_pt1 | contig 84773 bp, 78 predicted proteins | sample ETNtaG_39_FD_167969 | JGI IMG/M metagenome (GOLD analysis project Ga0187827, IMG submission 167969) | Marine microbial and viral communities from oxygen minimum zone, Eastern Pacific Ocean - ETNP2014_SV_150_PacBio MetaG (Illumina Assembly) | ecosystem: Environmental > Aquatic > Marine > Hypoxic... | reverse complement strand
GCAGCAGCTGAAAAGGGCTGGCTCGATTTTCCCACGGTCATGACGGAAAGCCTCATGGCTTGCAAACGCGCTGGAGCCGACGCCATTTTCACTTACGCCGCGTCGGACATGGCCAAGGCCCTCCATAGCAGGTGACTTAGCGCGATGCCGCCGGTCATGGAACTCTTGGCCTCTCTACTGAAGGAGCGGGTTAGTTCTTTTCCATCCAATCCAAGATAAGTGCAATCTGGTTCGGCTTCATCAATGACGGCGCGTGACCTATTCCCGGTAACTCCACGCAATCCACCCGTTTCGGCTCGCGTTTTTGCATAGTTTCTGCCACTTTTGCTGAGAGAATCGGTGACTCCGCCCCGCGCAACACCAACACCGGACAGGCGATGGCGTCCCACACATGCCACAGCCGTAGGGAAAACGGTGGCAGCCAGCGCAGAGGTTTGGAAATGGCGGGATCGAAAGCAAGGCGATAGCCCCCGTCCTCGAGGCGGTAGCTGGCAATCTCGGCTAAAGCCCTCCACTGCGCCGTCTCGTGGGAGCCAGCCCCGGCATAGATGGTGCGCAGATACAATTCCACTTCTTCTAGGTCAGCGAAACGGGGGTCCGCCCCTACATAGGTGCGGATATGCTTTATGGGACCTCGGGGGATCACCGCGCCCACGTCGTTGAGTACAAGGCGGCGCAGCGGGGTCACAGCTTTGGCCGCCAGCATCATGCCCAGAACCCCGCCCATGGAGGTGCCGATGAGGGTGATGTCGCGAACTCCGAGATGGGAAACCAGCGCTTCAAGATGGGAGAAATAGCGCCGGATGTTATAGTCCTTGGGACGCTTCAACCATCCGCTCTTGCCCCGCCCCACCATATCGGGACAGACCACGCGGTATCCCGCGTCTGAAAGCGCGTCAGCAAGTTTATCGAAGAACCGTCCATTGCCTGTTAGCCCGTGCAGGCACAGCACCAGACCCAGCTTGGTGTTTCCCCGCGATGCCCAGTCATAATAGACCATACGGCATTGCCCCTCATGCACGGGAACAGAAATATGTGATTCCTTCATGGACACGATCTAGCAGCCCCATCACGATGTTAGATGTTAGACTTTAGACTAAGGTCCCCACCCCCAATCAAGGATTGCTTCAAGGAGACTGACATGACCGCCTCCACACCAGCCCCGCTTTCCGGAATTACCGTCATTGATCTCTCCCGCATCCTCGCCGGGCCCTACTGCACCATGGTATTGGCTGAGCTGGGTGCTCGCGTCATCAAGGTAGAAACACCCGAAGGCGATGACGCGCGCCGCATCGGCCCCTTTATCGAAGACCGCTCGGCCTATTTCATGTCGCTCAATCACGACAAGGAAAGCATTGCGCTAGACCTGCGCGAGGAAGGCGACTGTGTCTTGTTCCACAAGCTGCTAGAAAAAGCCGACGTGCTGGTGGAGAACTTCCGTGCCGGCACCATGGAAAAGCTAGGGCTGGGCTGGGAGGAGCTGAACGCCCGCTACCCGCGCCTGATCTACGCCGCAACTTCGGGATTCGGCCATACCGGCCCATACAACGACCGTGCCGCTTACGATATGGTAGTGCAGGCTATGGGTGGAATCATGAGCCTTACCGGCCATCCCGGCGGGGCGCCCACCCGAGTAGGCACTTCCATCGGTGATATCGCTGCCGGTCTGTTTACCGCGACTGGCGTCAACGCCGCCCTTTACCAGCGCCAAAGTACCGGTAAGGGTGTAAAGATTGATGTGGCTATGCTCGACTGCCAGCTAGCGATCCTGGAAAATGCCTTAGCTCGCTTTGCTGCTACCGGCGAGGTGCCCGGCCCCCTTGGGGCGCGCCATCCCTCCATCACCCCCTTTGACGCCTTTACCACCGCTGACGGCTATCTAGTGATCGCTGCTGGCAACGACCGCCTGTTCGAACGGTTATGCCAGACGCTGGAACGTACGGACCTGGCCACAAACGACTTGTTCGCCGACAATCATCTGCGTACCCGCCACAGCGAGGCCCTAAAAGACGAACTGGAAACAGTTCTGACCACAAAACCCACCGTCCATTGGCTTGCCCTTCTCGAGGCGGCAGGCGTACCCTGCGGCCCCATCAATAACATAGCTCAGGTAATCAATGACCCACAGATCGCCGCTCGTAACATGGTGGTCACTTGCGAGGACCCTGTAGCCGGAACCGTCCCCATTCTGGGCAACCCTATCAAAATTTCCGGGGTTACTGATTCCACCTCGCGGCGGCCTGCTCCAGAGCTTGATGGGGACCGAAAAAGAATTCTATCAGAACTTTAATAAAGTAATATAACATATTACTTATAAAGTATTTTTTATGAAAAAATTACAGAGATCATCTGTCCAGATTCTGGTTCTAATACTGGCCGTTTTCCTGCTTCTCGGGGGAGCTGGATTGCTGTGGCTGCGCACCTCCCTGCCTCAGACTGAAGGGGAAATTACACTCCCCGGGCTAACTGCTCCAGTGACGGTCACGCGCGATACCCACGGCATCCCGTGGATCGAGGCCAACACCCAGAATGACGCTTACTTTGCGCTAGGTTTCGTCCACGCCCAGGACCGGCTGTGGCAGATGGACATCATGCGCCGTACCGGGGCCGGGCGACTCTCGGAAATCCTAGGATCGGACATGCTACCCCGTGACCGGTTGGCCCGTGCGCTGGGGCTGGCACGGCTGGCCAAAGCTGGGCTTGAACATCTCTCTCTGCCAATGCGAGATTCGCTTGAATCCTACAGTGACGGCGTCAACGCCTATCTAGCCACCCGCACAGGTACCCTGCCGCCCGAATTTATAATCCTCAGTTATGAGCCAGAACCGTGGAAACCTGTGGATTCGCTCATCTGGGGCAAACTCATGGCTCTGTGGTTGTCCTCAAACCGACGCGAGGAGTTGCTGCGCTCACGGCTCGCCACAAAGCTGAATACGCCCCTGCTGGAAGATTTATGGATGTCCTCCCAGCAATCTGGCGTCACCAAAGCCGACACAGGAAACCCCGGAGCCAATGCTGCCACGCAGACTGCCCCATCAAACCGGACTTCCCTGAGTTTTTCTAAGCTGGGCCACCTTTTCGACGGCCTCTGGACAAACGGCTTGTGGCACGCCTCATCCAAACCGAAGGAATTTCTCAGCGCTTCCAACAACTGGGTGCTTTCAGGACGCCACACTAAAAGCGGCATACCCCTTCTCGCCAACGACCCTCATCTCTGGATGTCCATGCCAGGAGTCTGGTACTTGGCACGGCTGACCACGCCGGAGAGGGACCTTGCCGGAGCCACTGCGCCGGGCGTACCATTTACCGTCCTCGGCCATAATTCCCATATAGCCTGGGGCTTCACCACTACACACTCAGATACCCAGGATTTCTTCATCGAACGTCTCGACCCTGAAAAACCCGGCCTCTACCTCACCCCAGAAGGCCCCCGTTCCTTCCTCACACGCTATGAGACCATCTCCGTGCGCGGTGACCAGGACGAGGTTCTGGAACTGCGCGAAACCCGCCATGGCCCTGTTATTTCAGACATCCTGGAAGACGCGGACATTGACCCCGGACATGTTCTGGCCTTGGCCGATCCGGCCCAGCGCAGCGACGACCTAACGGCGCAGGCCATTTACCATCTTAACATGGCCCGAAACTGGAGAGAATTCACGGCAGCCATAAAAGATTTTCATTCACCGCAGCAGAATATAGTTTACGCCGATGTGGCGGGGAATATTGGGTTTTACGCCCCGGGCCGCCTACCCCTGCGCAAAGACGGCGATGGCACCGCACCGGTGCCGGGCTGGAATGGTGATTTTGACTGGACCGGTTTCATTCCATTTGACCAACTTCCCCACGCCCTTAACCCGCCCTCGGGGCGCGCTGTCACCGCTAATCAGAAAATCGTTGAAGACGGGTACCCCCATCTTTTATCCGCCAAGTGGCGGGCGCCATACCGTGCGCGGCGCATCCACGAAAGACTTAGCGCTGAGGAGAAACACGACCTAGAGAGCATGACCACTATCCAGCACGATTCCGTTTCCCTCATGGCCCGCGACATTCTTCCTCTGATGTTGTCCATAAAGGGAAACGATCCTGACAGCAGTAAAGCTCTAGCCTTACTGCAAGACTGGGATGCCGTCATGGACCGGAACCGGCCCGAGCCGCTTATTTTCTCGTCCTGGCTTGAGCATCTTCAGAAACGCATCGCTGCCGATGAACTGGGGGATCTCTATGATGATATCCACCGCATACGCCCCGGATTCCTGACCGCAGTGCTGGCCGGAAGAACCTTTTCCGGCCATGACTGGTGCGATGATGGAAGAACAGTGGAGATGGAAACCTGTGCTTATCAGCTGATCCTCGCTCTAGGTGACGCCACAACGGCGTTGCGAAAAGCCTACGGTAACTGGATTGAAACGTGGCGCTGGGGCGACGCCCACCGTCTGAGCTTCTCCAGTCCCCTACTTTCGCGGCTGCCACTTCTTGGGACTCTGGCGGCGACTATTGTGGAAACCGACGGCGGCAACGAGACTGTCAACCGGGGGGCCTACAAAAGCAACGAGTCCGGCACAATATTCACCCATTTTCATGGGCCAGGTATGCGCGCTGTCTATGACCTCTCGAAACTGGAAGACTCACTCTTCATGATCGCACCAGGACAGTCGGGGAATGTATATTCCCACTATTTTAATGACCTCGTGATCCCCTGGCGCGACGGCCATTATGTGATGTTTCCCAGCGCTACTAATATGACAGGGAAAACTGTCGCACGACTGTATCTTAAACCACATTAGTACCGTAAAACTCAGAGGATTGATTTAAGAGGGCTGCATTATTATGGTGCCCGTTCCTTTATTCCGGTCGGCAAACATGACTCAATAATATCCGCAAGAATATGAGGCATCGCACACCCCGTCATCTGTCTGTGAAGAGGTAAAATTAATGACTCGCAAACATCCAGGTCATTTCCACACATATATTCCCGGGCCCACCAATATTCCACCCCGGATTCTGAATGCCGCCCATGTCCCCACCGAGGATATGCGCAGCCCCGAGTTCCCCGAACTCACCAAGCCCCTATTCGAGGACTTGAAGAAGATTTTCAAAACCAAGGACGGCCAGGTGTTCATCTTTCCCAGTTCCGGCACTGGAGCCTGGGAATCGGCCATCACTAACACCTTGTCTCCGGACGAGAAGGTGCTGATCTACCGTTTCGGTCAGTTCAGCCTGCTTTGGGTGGATATGTTCGAGAGGCTTGGCCTGGACGTGGACGTACGCGATGTGGAGTGGGGCACCGGCACCCCGCCCGAGGACGTGGAGGCCACACTCATGGCCGATACCAGCCACGAATACAAGGTTGTCTGTGTCACCCAGAACGAAACTGCCACCGGTGTTACCTCCGACGTGGCCGCGGTACGCAAAGCAATTGACGCCGCCAATCATCCGGCCATGCTTTTCGTGGATGGTGTCAGCTCTATAGCCAGCATTGATTTCCGCATGGACGAATGGGGCGTGGACTGCGCTATTTCCGGCTCCCAGAAAGGTCTCATGCTACCCGCTGGCGTCGGTCTTGTCTGCGTCAGCCAGAAGGCCCTAAAGGCTCACGAGTCAGCCAAGTTGAAGCGCTGTTACTTCTCCTGGGAAGACATGATGAAGGTCAACAAGGATGGCTATTTTCCTTATACGCCGCCCACCCCCATGCTCCATGCCATACGTGCTTCTATTGACATGCTCATGGACGAGGGGCTTGAGAACGTGTTCGCCCGTCATCACCGTCTTGCCGAAGGTGTGCGCCGCGCCGTCAAGGACGGCTGGGGGCTTAAGCTCTGTGCAAAAGAGGAAAAGTGGGAATCTGACACCGTCAGCGCCATCCTCGTGCCAGAAAACAAGGACGCCAAGGAAGTGATTTCCACTGCCTATAACAAATACCACCTTTCCCTGGGAGCTGGCCTGACCAAGGTAGCCGGCAAACTGTTCCGTATTGGCCATCTCGGCGACCTAAACGAACTAATGCTGGCTAGCGCCATCGTTGGCGCAGAAATGGCTATGCTTGATAACGGGTTCGATATCAAGCCCGGAAGTGGTATCGCAGCGGCCAGTGAGTATTGGCGCAAAAACTAGATCGGAGGAGCGATGAGTAAACCAAAGGTCATCGTCACCCGCCGCTGGCCAGAGGCCGTCGAGAAGAAGATCTCGGAGCTTTTCGACGCCACCCTTAATGCCAAGGACACACCCCTTTCCGCAGCCGATCTTCAGGACGCCATGAGGACAACCGATGCGGTCCTGTGCACTGTCACCGACAGGATGACGGCGGAAGTCCTCAGCGTTGACGGAAGACGAGCTAAAATACTCGGTAATTTTGGGGTCGGTTTTAACAATATTGACATTGAGGCAGCCAAAGCAGAAGGGCTGGTGGTCACTAACACACCGGAGGTCTTAACTGACTGCACTGCCGATATTGCCATGACACTGCTTCTTTCAGTGGCGCGCCGCACCGGTGAGGGTGAGCGCCACCTGCGTGGCGGGGAGTGGACTGGCTGGCGCCCCACCCATATGATGGGAGCCAAGGTCACGGGTAAAAAACTGGGCATTATTGGCATGGGTCGCATCGCCCAAGCGGTGGCAAAAAAGGCCTACTCGGGCTTCGACATGAAAATTGCCTATTACGACCCCTATCTTCCAGACCCCGACTCCGTCAACAAGGCCTTTGACGCCGAAAGCTGCGGTTCCATTGAGGCCGTGTTGGCGGATTCAGATTTTGTGTCTCTGCACTGTCCAGCTACGTTGGAGACCCGGCACCTGATGAACGCCGAGCGTTTCAAGGCCATGCAGCCTTATGCTTTTCTCATTAATACCGCACGCGGCGACGTGGTGGATGAGGCGGCGCTGGTGGCGGCCCTCAAGGCGGGCACCATCGCCGGGGCTGGGCTTGACGTGTACGAACGCGAACCTGAAGTTACCAGGGAACTTCTAGAGATGGAAAACGTAGTGTTGCTGCCCCATCTCGGCAGCGCAGCACTAGAAACGCGAGAAGGTATGGGATTCAAAGTCGTTGCCAATGTAGAGGCTTTCTTTTCTGGAAAGGAGCCGCCGAACCGTGTTGCATAACAACCAAAAACCGCGCTGCATAAGGTAAAAATCCCCCTCACCCACCCCCATGGAGTTTCCCATGGTTTCACAGATCTATGCTGCGTCCCTGCGCCAGATAGCGGAATCCCTCTTCCGCGCAGGCATCGAGGCCGCCGATCCCGGCAAAGCCGTCACCCGCGTGCTGCAGATCCGCGATGGTCAACTCCATATTCTTGGTGACGACGGCGATCCCGCTAATTCGCGCAGCGCCCCGTGGCGGCGGATTTTTGTGGTCGCCTTCGGTAAGGCTGCTCTGGCCATGGCCGAAGCCACGCGGGACGCTCTACCGACAAACTTGTTCCACGGCCCCGGTGTGGCAGTCACCAATTACGCAAACGCCCGCAATGCTGACGGCTTCACCGTCATTGCCGCCGGCCATCCCCTGCCAGACACTAATGGCGTGAAGGGCGCGCAGGTGATTGTTGAAACCATCGGTAGCGCTGGGGAAAACGATCTGGTACTGGTGCTCATCAGCGGCGGCGGATCGGCGCTCATTCCCTACCCCGCCCCCGGGCTGGTCTTGGAAGACAAGATCGCCACCACCAACCTGCTGCTGAGGAACGGCGCAAATATCGGCGCCATGAATACGGTACGCAAGCATCTCTCGGGGATTAAGGGCGGTGGTTTAACCCGTTTCACCGTGCCCGCCGATCTCCACGCCTTGATCCTTTCCGACGTGCTGGGCGATGACCTCAGCACCATCGCCAGCGGCCCTACCGTTCCCGACGCCACCACCTTCGCCGATGCCAAGCGAATCCTGGAGACCATCGATGCTTGGGATAAGGCTCCAGAAGCCGTTCGTTCTTACATAGAAAAGGGCGTGACCGGCGAAGTACAGGAAACGCCTAAGCCCAGCGACCCCCTGTTCGCTACCACCGCCAGCACCCTGGTGGGCAGTAACGGTGTCAGCTTGGCGGCGCTTTCTGAAGCTGCGTATAGTGCAGGATGCGAGGTGCAGCTGTGGGATTCGCACCTCACTGGCGAGGCTCGTGAGGAAGCCAAAAAATGGGCCACCGCTGCCCTGACTGTCCACCGCGAAACCCCAGACATACCCTTGGCTATGGTGGCCGGCGGCGAGACCACAGTAACATTGAAAGGCGCGGGTCAGGGCGGCCGCAACCAGGAGATGGCCCTAGCTTTCGCGCTGGCCGCCGAGAAGACCGGACTTTCTGGTGACTGGGTTTTCTTAAGCGGTGGCACCGACGGCCACGACGGACCCACTGACGCTGCCGGCGGCGTGATGGATAGGGAAAGTTGCGTACGCATGCGTGAGGCTGGTGTGGACCCACAAGCTTTCCTCGTCGACAATAATTCCCATGCGGCGCTGGAGGCCTCCGGCGACCTTCTTGTAACCGGCGCTACCGGTACTAATGTGGCCGACCTCCAGGTTTTTCTGCTCTCCTGAAACCCTATGGCCAGGGTTCAATTGTGGAACTCTTAAGGCCGAATTTCGTATAATAAAAAGAGAAACCCCCTACATACTGATTGCCCATTTCTTCCCATGAACAATCTTTCTTCCCCTGTCACTACCACCAGAGAGCCCAAGACGGACTCGCGCTGGCACGGCTTACCGCCGGACCCGCTCGCCGAGCTACATCTCTACCAAGGCGTTATGTGGCGGCGTATCCTCGCTTATATGACCGACGCGATGATAATCGCTGTGATCTTAGTACCCACCTGGATGATGGCCGCCGCCGGGGGGCTTGCTACTTTGGGCCTACTCTGGCCGCTGCTTTGGGTGCTCGCCGCCTGCATTCCCTTCGCCTACCACACCTTTCTTATCGGCGGCACAAGGTCCGCCACCTGGGGTATGCGCCTGTTTGACATCGAGGTGCGGGATTGGGGGGGCGGACGTCCCAACCTGTTGCAAGCCGCAGCCATGACCGCCATTTTTTACATCTCCATGGTCACCTTCTGGCTGGTTCTGGTCATCGCGCTCTTCAACAACTATCATCGAACTTTGCATGACTTCGCCACCCATCTTGTGGTGGTGCGTAATCTTCCCCGTACCGCCGCTCCCTCGGAACTTATGCCATGAGGAGGCAGCATCAAAAGACGGCTACGTGAGAATAGGTTGCCCATATGACTCGGTTCCCCATAGACCCGTCACAGCCCTTCTACCTCACCTTTCCTCTGCCCTGTTCCTATCTCGATGGACGCATGGAGCAGCGCGTTTTCACTGTTCTTACGGGGCTTACGGGCGGAAAATCGGCCTCCTTGTTCGACTTTCTCTCACACGCTGGATTTCGCCGCAGCCTTGATACGGTTTACCAGCCTAGCTGCCCCGGATGCGACGCTTGCGTGTCGGTGCGCATTCTCACCCACGGGTTCAGACCCAGCCGGACTTTCCGTCGTGTGCTCCGGGCCAATCGCGACATCACCGCAGAACTGCTTCCGGCTCGTGCCACCAAGGAACAGTATGATCTCTTTTCCCGCTACCTAAGATCCCGCCACTGCGACGGTGAAATGGCTAATATGAGCTGGGAGGAATACCTCTTTTTCGCCGAAGACATATTCACAGAGACCTTCATTGCCGAATTCCGGAACAAGGGCGAGCTTGTGGCCGCCTGTATCGTGGACCAACTAAGCGACGGCCTGTCCGCCGTCTACAGCTTCTTCGACCCGGACGAGGAAAAGCGCGGGCTAGGCAATTTCATACTGCTGTGGCTGGTGGAAAAGGCTCAGAAGATGGGGCTTGCCCACGTCTATCCAGGCTACTGGATCGCCGACTGCCGGAAGATGTCTTACAAGACCCGGTTCCAGCCCCTGGAGCGCTTTACCCGTACCGGCTGGCGGCCTTTTCCCGGAGAAGAAGTCGCGTCGTGACCGCTGCCAACCTCCTCTCTGTGCTCTCCACTTTGTGGCGCGGCCTGCGCCGAGCCACCGGAGACGATGCCTACGATCGCTATCTGGAACACTGGCGGGTTGAACATACGGTCGGAAGCGACGAAGAGCCCATGGACATAAAGACCTTCTACCGCACCCATCAGGAGGCGCAATGGCAAGACGTGCGCCGTTGCTGTTAGCCCCCATGCCCGTTCGCCAGAGAACCCCCCTGCTAAAAACTGCCCTCTGGGTGACTGTAGCCGTTCTCGGCGCGGTAGCGCTGGGTAGCGTCGCACTCCATCGCGGCGAGACTATCAACAGCGCCTGGCTAGTGGTTGCCGCGATCTGCGTTTACGCTCTAGGCTACCGCTTCTATTCCGCCTTCATCGCGGCTAAAGTTCTGTCCCTCGACGCCAGCCGCGCCACCCCGGCGGAAAGGTTGGATAATGGCCGCGACTTCGTGCCTACCAACAAGTGGATTGTCTTCGGCCACCATTTCGCCGCCATTTCTGGCCCCGGCCCACTCATCGGCCCTACTCTAGCAGCCCAGTTCGGCTACCTTCCAGGCACCCTGTGGATTCTGGTGGGAGCGGTATTAGGCGGCTGCGTCCAGGATTTCGTCATCCTTGCCTGTTCCCTGCGCCGCAACGGGCGCTCCCTAGGCCAAATGGCCCGTGACGAGCTTGGTCCCGTGAGCGGCGCCACGGCTTTAATTGGCGTCATGATGATCATGATTATTCTTATCGCAGTGCTGGGCCTGGTGGTGGTGAAAGCCCTAGCCCACAGTCCCTGGGGCACCTTTACCGTAGGCATGACCATCCCCATCGCGCTGCTTATGGGTTTCTACATGCGCCATATCCGCCCCGGCCGAGTTCTGGAAATGAGCCTCATCGGCGTGGTGCTACTCATCCTCTGTGTACTCCTTGGAGGCTACGTGAACCACCATCCCAGCCTCCATACTGCCTTCGACCTGGGGCCGAAGGCACTGGCCTGGATTGTCATCGTCTACGGCTTCGCCGCGGCTACCTTGCCAGTGTGGATGCTGCTGGCACCACGGGACTATCTCTCCACCTTCATGAAGCTGGGCACTATCTTCCTACTGGCTATTGCCATCATCTTACTACGACCCGAGATCCAGATGCCCGCTGTCACCCCCTTTATAGACGGCACAGGCCCTATTTTCGGTGGTAAGCTATTCCCCTTCGTCTTCATCACCATCGCTTGTGGCGCCATTTCCGGATTCCATTCCCTCATCTCCAGCGGCACCACGCCTAAGCTCCTCACTCGCGAACCCGACGCTCGCATGATCGGCTATGGTGCCATGATGCTGGAATCATTCGTAGCCATCATGGCCATGATTGCTGCCTGCGTCATGGAACCTGGCATCTTCTTCGCCATTAATAGCCCTGCTGGAGTGGTGGGGGCCTTGCCTGCTGAGACGGTGGCCACCATCTCCTCCTGGGGCTTCCCGGTTTCGGTGGAAATGATGGACGGCCTAGCCCACGAGGTGGGAGAAATCACCCTGTTTCACCGCACCGGCGGCGCGCCATCATTGGCAATCGGTATGGCCACGCTGTTTTCAGGGTTGTTCGGCGACACCTTCATTTCGGTCTGGTACCACTTCGCCATCATGTTTGAGGCCCTCTTCATCCTCACCACTCTGGACGCGGGCACAAGGGTGGGCCGTTTCATGCTCCAAGACCTTTTGGGAAACGTGGTTCCGGCACTCGGCCGCACAAGCTGGTATCCCGGCGTTTTTCTAACCAGCGCCCTAGTAGTGGGGAGCTGGGGGTATTTCCTGTGGACCGGGGTCACTGATCCCCTTGGCGGCATCAACAGCCTGTGGCCTCTCTTCGGTATTTCCAACCAGATGCTGGCAGCCATCGCGCTTTGTGTCGCCACCACTATCATTATTAAATCAGGCCGTGCACGCTACGCCTGGGTTACGGCATTTCCGCTGGCCTGGCTCCTCACTGTCACCAGCGCCGCGGCTTGGGAGAAGCTTTTCAGCAACGAATTCCGCATTGGCTTCCTCGCCAAGGCGCGGATTCTTGGTGACCAACTGACCGCCGGAACCCTGTCGCCGGAGATGATGGAAAAGGCTCCGCAATTGATCTTCAATGCTAACCTTAACGCAGCCCTAACTTTCTTCTTTCTCGTGGTGATCTGGATCATGGCGACAGACACGGCCCGCATCTGCTACCGCGTACTCACCGGTCGCCCTACCCTGCCGTCGAGTGAGACCCCTTTTGAACCCACTAGACCTTCTCCAGACCTCGCCACCATTCCAGAGCCAACACAGATGTAAGGGTGATGAATGACAGTGGTAAGGTGTTCCAAAAACTCGTGGATAACTCTAGGAAAATCTAAAAAACTAAAAGCAGTTTGCCTTGGGAAAACCGCGCGGTGGCAGGTGGCCGATGGCGGCGCGCTTGCCGACCCAAGTGCCAAGTTCCGTCTCTGTACGGGTGCCTCGCCCACTCTTCCAGGTAAACCCTTTGGTGAAGGTGAAAACACGCACGTCGGAAAGCCCACCCTCTTTGTATTTCTGAAGGATGACTCCCCGTCCCCGCGCCATCACCGGTAATTCGCCCAAAGGAAAGATCAACAACTTACGGTTGTCACCGATCACCGCCACGGTATCGGCACCTTCTGCCACCGGCGCACATACCTTCGCTTCCACGTCGCCCGACACGTTTAAGACTTGCTTGCCGTTGCGAGTCTGAGCAATCACGTCCGATTCAGCCACCACAAAACCACGTCCATCGGTGGCCGCCACTAGTAATTTTCTCTCTCGGTCATGTACCAAGATCGTCACGATATCTTGGTCGTTACCCAGTCCCATCATCAGGCGCAAAGGTTCACCATGGCCGCGCCCACCGGGCAGCTTGTCTACGCCAATAGTGTAAAAACGGCCGTTAGTAGCGAACACCACTAGCTTGTCGATGGTCTGGACGTGGAGAAGAAAGCGGGCATGGTCGCCTTCCTTATATTTAAGCTCTGCATCATCGCCAAGATGGCCCTTGGCCGCACGAATCCAGCCCTTAGCTGAACAGACAACGGTTACTGGCTCCCTCTCAATCATAGCTTCCAGCGGCACCTCCACCACCTCTAGCGGCTCGCTGAAGGCAGTGCGGCGGCAACCAAGATCGCTGTCTGCACGGAAACCCTTACGCAGTTCCGTGATCTCTTTGCTAATGGCCTGCCAGCGAGCCTTTTCATCTTTGAGCAGTTTGTTAAGAGCTTTCTGTTCGGTTTCCAGGGCTTCGTGTTCGTCGCATATATTGACCTCGTCCAACTTACGCAGACGCCGCAGCCGCATGTCGAGGATGGCCTCGGCTTGGAGCTCTGTAAGTTTAAAGCGCTTTACAAGCACTGGCTTAGCATCGTCTTCGTTGCGAATGATTTTGATCACCGCGTCGAGATTGGCATAGACCACCAGATACCCATCAAGGATTTCCAACCGCCGCGTGATCTTCTTCAGCTGGTACTTAGTTCGCCGAATCATTACTTCGTGGCGATGGTCGAGGAAGGCCTGTAAAACCTCGCGCAAGTTCATGACCCTGGGCGTGCCTTCGGCGTCCAACACGTTCATGTTAAGCGGGATGCGCTGTTCCAGCTCGGTGTGGCGGAATAAAGCCTCCATGAGGTGGACGGGATCCACGTTACGGCTCTTTGGCTCAAGCACCAACCGCAGGTCTTCGGCTGATTCATCATGGATATCGGCCAACATAGGTAGTTTCTTGGCGCTCATGAGTTCAGCCATCTTTTCCACAAGACGCGCTTTAGCCACTTGATAGGGAATCTCAGTGATGACGATTCGGTACTGGCCCTGGGAGTGTTTTTCCACCTTCCACTTCGCGCGCAGGCGGAAACCGCCGCGCCCACTGGCGTAGGCCTCCAGGATATTGATGCGAGGCTCTACAATCTCTCCGCCGGTAGGGAAATCGGGCCCCGGCATGAGGTCCACCAGCTTCTCCACCGTGGCTTTAGGAAACTTGATGAGGTGCAGTAAAGCGGCATAGATTTCCACTATGTTGTGGGGCGGGATGCTGGCAGCCATGCCCACTGCAATACCTACCGCGCCGTTGGCGAGAAGATTGGGGAATCCGGCGGGAAGCACCACCGGTTCATCCTCTTCACCATCATAGGTGTCGCGGAAGTCAACTGCGTTCTCGTCCAGCCCGTCCAAGAGTAGGGCCGCTATCCGGGTCAGACGCGCCTCGGTATAACGCATGGCGGCCGCGTTATCACCGTCTATATTGCCGAAATTACCGTGGCCTTCCACCAGCGGATAACGCTGAGAAAATTCCTGGGCCAAGCGCACCATGGCGTCATAGACAGCGATGTCGCCGTGTGGATGGTATTTGCCAATCACGTCGCCCACCACGCGGGCACATTTCTTGAAACCGTGGTCGGGATCAAGCCTAAGCTGACGCATAGCGTAGAGTAGGCGGCGATGCACTGGCTTCAGTCCATCGCGCACATCAGGCAGGGAGCGCGAAGTGATGGTGGAAAGAGCGTAGGAGAGATAACGCTCCCCCAGAACCTTATCTAGGGGAATTTCGCGAATCTCGGCGGCGGCAGTTTGCGTCATTTTTTCCTAAGTTTCCGATTTCCCGGACATACCAGATAATGTAGACATTCCCCGCATACGGTCAACAAATCGTGCGCGTGCTGGCGGCTCATCCCGGTGATGGGGGGCGAACACGTGGCGCCGCAGGAAGAATCCGGTGAGTGCTAGCCCCTGTTCCATATCCTGGAGGGAAGGCACCACCGTCCCGGACCGGGTGAGAAATACCGGAAGGGTCAGCAATTTATCGCGGTAGGGCTTCCCCGCAGTGACAGAGACCGCGCGCCCAGTCTTGGGGGAAACAAAGGCCAAACCCTCAGTGGCCCCGGTGGTAGCACAAGCAGAGAGATCGAGCCCAAAACCGAGATCAGCAAGAAGATTCATCTCCCACTGCACATAAGCCGCTGCCCAGCCCTCCCCTTCGAGTCCGGAAAGAAGGGTCAAGAAATCTTCGTAGATGTCCTCATGGGGCTCACGTTCGGGCAGTGCCGTCTCCATAAGCGCGCAGGCTGAGGACAACCCCGCTAAGCGTGCCGGCTCATCTAGCAACCAGGCAGCGTGATTGGTCACAAGTTCACAGGTGAAGCTACCCAAATGTTCCTCAAGGCGCGCGCGCCAAGTAGCGGTGACCTGGTTCCCATTCTGATAGACTCCGCGCAAGCGCCGTCCCATGCCGCCGTGCACCAGCCCTGCATGGCGGCCGTAGCCGCGGGTGAGCAGGGTAATGATAGCCGCTGATTCGCCGTGACGGTGGCTTGACAACACAATGCCTTCGTCCCGCCATTCCATCTAGCTGCACCCTTCCATCTGGAAACATCCCCTGCCGCTGCAACCCTTTTCAAGCATCGAAATCAAGTCCCCGCTCGCGATAATGGGCACGGTTTTCATGCCAATGCTCCCGCACCTTCACATGCAAGAAAAGGTGCAGCTTACACCCGAACATTTTTTCCAGGTCGGCCCGGGCAGTGGAACCGATGGTCTTAATGCGGCTACCCCCCTTGCCAAGCACGATGGCCTTTTGGCTGTCACGGCACACATAGATGGTCTGTTCTACCCGCACCTCGCTGTTGTCCTGCTCGATCCAGCTTTCGGTTTCCACATCGATGGCATAGGGAAGCTCCTGATGAAGCTGGAGAAAGGCCTTTTCACGGGTCACTTCGGCGGCCATAAGCCGTTGTGGCATGTCGGTAAGCTGATCTTCGGGGAAGAGCCACGGACCAGTGGGTAGCCGCGCGCGGACTGCCGCCAGAAGAGCGTCCATGCCGTCACCGTTCAAGGCAGAGATCATGAAGGTTTCCTCGAAGATTCCTTCCCTATTGAAGGTTTTGGCAAGCTCCAGCAGCGTTTCCCGCTTCACCAGATCGATCTTGTTTAGGGCGAGAAGGACGTTCCTCCCGGCCAAACCAGCTACGATACACTCGGTGTTGACATCGAAACCGCGCTTAACATCAGCCAGAAGCACCACTACGTCAGCGTCCGCCGCACCGTCCCAGGCCGCTGCTACCATAGCCCGGTCGAGCCTCTTCTTCGGCTGGAAGATACCCGGCGTGTCTACGTAGATTATCTGGTCTCCACCGTTTATAGCGATGCCAAGCACGCGGTTGCGGGTGGTCTGAACTTTGGGTGTGACGATGGAGACCTTAGCTCCTACCAGTCGGTTGAGAAGAGTGGACTTACCGACGTTGTGGGTGCCCAGAAGGGCCACATAACCGCAACGAGTTTTGGAACTTGGGTCAGTGGTGGCGGCACTTTCTTTATCCATCGTCCGTATCACCCTCAGTCGCCGCGCTGATCCATTCCAACAGGGCCCCGGCCGCCGCTTGTTCAGCGCTACGTTTCGAAGGTCCCTCACCCACCGCCGGGGCAAGGCCTACCACGTCTACTTCCATGGTGAAAAGTGGTTCATGGTCCGGCCCCTCGCGGCCGATTACGCGATAGGCAGGCAGGCTCTTTCCTGCGCCAAGGGCCCATTCCTGAAGGAGATTTTTATTGTCTTTTGGAGGAGCCGTGACCGTAAGCATGGGTTCGGTCCAGTGTTTCGTGATGAAGTTTTCCGCTACCTCGAGTCCACCGTCGAGAAAAAGCGCTGCGATAACAGCCTCCATGGCATCTTCTAGGGTGGCAGGATTGTCGCGGCCACCGTTCTTTTCTTCGCCTCGTGAGAGCTTCAGGAATCGACCCAGCCCGATCTCGCGAGCGATCTTAGTAAGAGTTTCATTGCGTACCAGCGCCACATGGCGGAAAGAAAGATCTCCTTCCCGGGCCTCTGGGAAGCGGGACATGAGAAGCTCCGCCACCACCAACGACAACACCCGATCACCGAGAAACTCCAGCCGCTCGTAATCGCCAATGCTAGCATTACCACCGCTGAAGCTAGCATGAGTCACCGCCTCACCCAGCAAGGCAGGATCGGCAAAATGGTGTCCGACGATGTCTTCAAGTTCCGTAAGAATAGGCTCAACCGCCATAGGCGATGCTCCCCAGCCTAGGTAATTTCCTGGAACAGCCTGCCATAGCGAATGGCAAGAGGCCATTTCCAAAACTGCCAGACTTTTACACTTCCGTCCTGGGAAAAAAACAACCTTTCGGCGCGACCCACCAGATTGGACTCGGGAACGAACCCAACTCCGGCGAGGACGCGGCTGTCCATAGAATTATCCCTATTATCCCCCATGGTGAAATAATGTCCTTCGGGCACCAGAAACTCGTCCGTGTTGTCTAAGGTCATCTCATCGGAAATCTCGACGATCCTGTGGCTGCGCCCATTAGGTAGGGTCTCCAGATAAAGCGGTATGCTCATGAACCCCCTGCGTTTGTCGCGGATCACGTAATCACCAATACGTGTGCGCTCTACTGCGTAGCCGTTGATGTAGAGAATCCCCCCCCGAACTTGGATGCGGTCTCCGGGTAGGCCGATGATGCGCTTGATATAGTCGGTTTTGTTATCCCGCGGTAGTTTGAACACAACCACGTCGCCACGCTCGGGTGGAGTAAAGAATATCCGTCCCGGGATTAACGGCAATCTGAAGGGAAGGGAATAGCGGCTGTAACCGTAGGAGAATTTGGAGGTGAACAGGTAATCCCCCACTAGCAGGGTGGGTACCATGGAACTGGAAGGAATGTTGAAGGGTTCGTAGGCAAAAGTCCGGAAGACGATGGAAAGGAGAATGGCATAAAAGACGATCCGAACCGTTTCCCAAAACTCCCCATTTTTTTCATTCTGCATCAAGAAGTTAACTTAATTATATGTTTTATAAGAATTTTGTCTTAATTCGCGGATTAATAAGTCGTGGCGATGTAGCCACTTCATTACGGACTCTGTCAAGTCGTCTTCTACAGTGGTCCTGAGGACGCGTGTTCTTTATTCCGTGATGTATCCTCGGGCACAGCGGAAATAATGACAATAGCCTCAGCAAGGAGGGATTCATCGGTAATTGTGAGCTCGATCAACGCCTTCATGCCTGGCGGCGTCATACGGCCGAGTTGCTCCGCCGCCCCTCCGGTCAGCACCATACTAGGCTTCCCCGAGGTGAGGTTGACCACGCTAAGATCGCGCCAGTACACCCCTTGCTGGAACCCCGTGCCTAGCGCCTTGGCACAAGCCTCCTTGGCAGCGAAGCGTTTAGCATAGCTGGCGGCGCGGTTTTTGCGCTTTTCCGATTTCTCACGCTCCACCTTGGTAAAAACCCGCTCCACGAAGCGCATACCGAAACGCTCTAGTGTGCGTTCGATACGCCGGACATCAATCAGATCACTGCCTAGGCCCAGTATCATGACGCTACCTTCATGGTGCAGCTCCAACACGGGCCGCGTCCATACATTGTCGCATTTTGCCGATGGCATTCTCTAAACCAAGGAACACAGCCTCACCCACCAAGAAATGGCCGATATTAAGTTCCACTACATTGGGGATGGCAGCCACCGGAGCCACCGTATCAAAAGAAAGACCGTGCCCAGCATGGCATTCCAGTTCTAGCTCGCCGGCTATGGCCGCGGCATCTTCAATACGCCTCAATTCGTCATCCCTCCGGTCTTCGGCAGCATCGCAATAGGTTCCCGTGTGCAACTCCACCACCGGAGCACCCATTTGATGAACCGCACGCAGCTGATTGGGATCAGGATCAATAAACAGGGAAACTCGGATACCCGCCTCAACGAGAGTGGCAATACGTGGAGTCAGATGGGCTATCTGCCCGGCCGCGTTGAGACCACCTTCGGTAGTCAGTTCCTCGCGCCTTTCCGGCACCAGACAACAAGCATGGGGCAGGCAGGAAAGGGCTACTTTAACCATTTCATCGGTGGCCGCCATTTCAAGATTAAGGGGCAGAGAAATCTCCTCCTTGAGATGGCCAATATCAAGGTCGCGGATATGACGGCGGTCCTCACGTAGATGGGCGGTAATACCATCCGCTCCTGCCACAGCCGCCACACGCGCCGCTTGCAGGGGGGAAGGATGACCTCCGCCCCTCGCATTACGCAGGGTGGCCACATGGTCGATATTGACGCCAAGACGCAGCTTCTGTTTTGGCGCGGTTGTCATGACTGCAGGTCTCGGCGTTTTTTCTCGATTTCATGACGGCGACGGGCCTGATACCCCGCCACTGCGCGACGTAATGGGAAAAAGAATATTACCCAAACTACCAGGGCCACGGGAATACCCGCGGTCATCATGGGCAGGAACACTTCCCAGAAATTATCGAAAATATTAGCCATAGAGAGTGTGGGCAAGGACTCAGTCACCGCTTGCCTGCCCAGAACCCATACACCGAGATTATGGGTACCGGCCCAGATAAAGGGAAACGTCCAAGGGTTCCCCACCGCGGTGCCTATAGCCGAGGCCAGGATATTGGCGTGGATGATCCTGGCTATCAGCGCGGCCAGCACAAAATGGAACCCCATGAAGGGGGTAAACGACACCGCCGCACCGCAGGCGAACCCCGCGGCGATGCTGTAAGGCGTGTCTGGCATCCTCTTGACCCGGCTGGCCATATAGATACTGACCCGGCGCCAACCTGCTCGGGGCCAGAAAAATTCCCGTAAATGGTGGCCTATATGACGTTTTTGCCGTCGCTGAAACATGCTGCCGACTTTCAGGCAAGGCTCAGGGACAAGCTTACCCCAAGCGGATCGTAAGGCACAGAAAAGATGTCCACAACGCCCATGTCATCCCCTAGCACGCTCCACGGAATTGATGGCCGTGGTCGCCCGTAGGGCAGCGACAATATTGGCGAGATGCTTCACATCTTTAACCTCGAGATCCACGATCATCTCGAAAAAATCTGAGGAACGGTTGGTAATCTTCAAATTGGTGATGTTACTCATATTCTTACCGATAGTAGTAGAAAGATTTCCCAAGCTGCCAGCCTCGTTCGCCAAAACCACGTGAATCCTGCCCACGTGGGATTTTTCTGCAGCACGCCCCTCATCCCAGGTTACATCGAGCCAACGCTCGCTTTCTTCGTCCAGCTTCTCAAGGGTCTCACAATCAATAGTGTGAATGGCTACGCCCTTGCCCGAAGTGACGATACCGACGATACGGTCTCCTGGAATGGGGTAGCAACAGCCACCAAAATGCACCGCCATGCCAGGAGTCAGCCCCTTTATAGGGACAGCAAACCCCTTCTTTTTTCTCCGCATTCGGCGGCCGATAGCCTTGGTCAGTGCAATCACCTTACCTTCATCATCAGCAAGAATCTGATGATCAGGATAAAGGTTGCGAATAACTTCCTTGGCGGTGTGATCGCCATGGCCAACAGCGATATAGAGGTCCTCCACGGTCCCATAGTTGAAATGATTCAACACCTTTCCCAGAGCCCGTTTGGTGCAGGGAAGATCTTCCTTGTCGAAGGCCTTCTTCAGGATGTTGCGGCCGAGGTCCAAGAACTCCTGGCGCTCCCTGGAATGAATGAAGCGGCGGATACAGGACTGAGCCTTTCCAGTAATGACAATATTTTCCCAGTCTGCAGATAGATTGGGTTTTTTTGAACGCACGATTTCCACCTGATCGCCGTTAGCCAGTTCCGTCTTTAAGGGCATCATCACGCCGTTGATCCTGGCGCCAGCGCAGGTATTCCCTACCTCAGTATGTACCATATAAGCGAAGTCCAGCGACGTGGCGCCGCGCGGCAAAGCGATGAGCTCTCCCTTGGGGGTAAAACAGAAAACTTGGTTGTGGAACATCTCCAGCTTGGTGTGTTCCAGAAATTCCTCGGGTCCCGAAGCGTTTTCAAGAATGTCAAGGAGTTCTCGCAGCCAGCGATATTGCCGGCCTTCCCGGCCCGGGATGTTCTGTTTGTAGCTCCAGTGAGCCGCTACGCCAAACTCCGCAACCTCGTTCATTTCCTTGGTACGTATCTGGACTTCGATACGTTGTTTTTTAGGACCTATCATGGTGGTGTGCAAAGAGCGGTAATCGTTGGGTTTGGGGGTACTGATATAATCCTTGAAGGTCCCTGGCACCACAGGATAAGAGCCGTGGAGGATGCCCAAGGCCTGATAGCACTGATCAACTGAGGTCATCACCACGCGGAAGGCGATGATGTCGGAAAGTTGCTCCATCTCCACCGCCTTACTCCGCATCTTTAGCCAGATAGAATGGGGCGTCTTCTCCCTGCCGGTAATCCTTGTTTCAAGGCCCGCGGCCTTCAGGGTCTTACCCAGTTCACGGATGATCTTCTTGACCAGTCCGGCACCTTCGACACGCAGGAAGCTTAGCCGTGACAGAATGGATTCGCGAGCATCTGGGTTGATCTCCTTGAAGGCCAAGTCATAAAGCTCATCGCGGATTTCGTGCATACCCATGCGCTCTGCTAACGGCGCGAAGATATCCATGGTTTCGTTGGCAATGTGCAGGCGTTTTTCCAGGTTTTTGATATGGCTCAGAGTGCGCATGTTGTGGAGACGGTCAGCCAGCTTTACCAAAAGAACGCGGATATCATCGGACATAGCGAGAACCAGCTTGCGGAAATTTTCAGCCTGCTGGGTATGGTCAGACTGCAGTTTGATCTGGGTAAGCTTGGTGACGCCGTCCACGAGGCGGGCGATTTCGTTGCCAAAAATTTTTTTGATATCGTCTTGGGAATAAGTCGTATCCTCCACCACGTCGTGGAGAAGCGCGGTAACGATGGAGGCACCGTCCATCTTCATATCGGCAAGAATGCCGGCCACCTCGATAGGATGGGAAAAGTAGGGGTCTCCGGAGGCGCGTAGTTGGGTGCCATGAGCCTTCATGGCGAAAACGTAAGCGCGGTTTATGGCATCCTCATCCACACTTGGATCATAGGTCCTGACGCGTTCAACCAGTTCAAACTGACGGAGCATTCCGCCTTACCTCCATCTACCCGCAATGACTCCCGACGCAAACAAGCCATGATTCAGGGGATAGGAAGAGGCCGAGAGAGATCCAGCCCAGCGTTCAAGCCTTGTCTTTTGTTTCCTTCAGCGCATCGCCGTCTTCCGCAGCTTCTTCGTCCCCTTCATGAACGGAGAGCACGTCTTCGGTAACTTCAGTGTCTTCCTGGGTTGCATTGGTTATGGCTTTCTCTGAAGTATCTCCAGAGGAAACTTCCAGAGATTCTTCGGAAGTTTCGTCCGGGATTTTTGGGAGGCCGAGTTCTGCAGCCTCTTCTTCAGGTTCTTCAGACTCGACAAATTTCTGAAGGGTCTGGACGATGGCCTCCTCCAACTCCTCCAGGGGAACCGTCTCCTCAGCAATTTCACGCAAGGCCACTACCGGATTCTTGTCCCTGTCGCGTTCCAAGGTCAGTTCGGCACCTGCGGAAATATCACGCGAGCGGCGCGCCGCCAACATGACCAGATTAAACCGGCTAGGAATCTTGATAACACAGTCTTCAATCGTTACGCGGGCCACAGATGTCTCCGTTAGGGTTCATGTGTTGTTTTTACGGTGTTTATCCGAGAATATATGTACCAGCACCAGACTAGGCAAGGCCATTGGCAGCCTTGCCCGCCTTTATTATAGTGGGCGGATCTTCTGGTTTGCGGGCAGGCCTGACACCAACTCTCCGATTCCCGTCTCCAGCACGGGATGAACCCATTCAGGGGCCAGTTCCCGCATGGGCAGCAAAACAAAGGCGCGTTCGTGGAGACGGGGGTGCGGCAAGACTGGTCCTTCCACCCCCTCGATCACAAGATCGTCATAGGCAATAAGGTCAAGATCAAGGATTCTCGCCTCGTTGCGCACTCTCCTCACGCGTCCGAAGGTGTGTTCGATATCATGGAGAAGGTCAAGAAGTGACTGCGGGGAGTGGGTAGTGGAAACCGTCACTACCCCGTTAACAAACCAAGGCTGGTTCGAAACTGGTACCGGCGCACTTTCGTACCAGCGCGCTCGTTCAAGGATATGCACATTCTTTTCCTCAAGGATCTCCACCGCCGCCTCGCAATTGGCTTGAGGCGGGCCATATATGTTGCTGGGTAGGTTTGAGCCGATGCCGACAAAGATCAAAGTTGTGTGTCCTGATGACGTATTTGAGTGATTTTAGAATTAAGTCCTTGTGGTGCAACATCTCGGCACCCATCTGCCCCTTATTAAGTATAAGAAGGAATGGCCGGAATTTATAGAATCGCCAACGGCCCTGCAAAACCACTGATTTTTCAAATGTGAACTTTGATCTTCTGTTTTTGGTGAGTAGTATTTTTTATTAAGGATAGTGGACATGTATTTTTACCCCAATGAACGAATCGCTCTTTTTATTGATGGTTCCAACCTCTATGCGGCAGCGCAATCCGTAGGTTTCAACATCGATTACAAGCGCCTGCTTAAATTCTTCAGCGAACAAAGCAACCTCATCCGCGCTTATTACTACACCGCCCTCATCGACAACCAGGAATATTCCCCCATCCGGCCACTGGTGGATTGGCTAGACTATAACGGCTACACCATGGTCACGAAGCCCACTAAGGAATTCACCGATTCCACCGGGAAGCGTAAGATTAAAGGCAATATGGACATCGAAATTGCCATCGACATGATGGAGATGGCTGACAAGCTTGATCATATGCTCCTGTTCTCTGGTGATGGCGACTTCCGGCGGCTGGTGGAAGCCGTACAGGGCAAGGGCTCCCGTGTCACCGTCATCAGCACTGTCCAGTCCTCCCCGCCCATGTGCGCCGATGAGTTGCGTCGTCAGGCCGACCAGTTCGTGGATATTATCATGTTGAAGGAACATATCGGCCGCGATCACAGTAGTGCGGATGTCCCCCTGCAAGAGGGTCTGGAGGAAGGCAATATGGCGACATCGGCATAATGCCGATCATGCCATAATGACGAATCCTCCCCTAACCAAGGCTGGAATCCCAAAACCGGATTGCCCCCTTTGCCCCCGGCTGGTCCAGTTCCGGCATGACAACCGCCTTACCAACCCGCAATGGTATAACGCTCCGGTGGTTTCCTTCGGCAGTACTGATTCCCGCCTTCTGGTAGTGGGGCTAGCGCCAGGGCTTAAAGGGGCCAATCGAACGGGACGACCGTTTACCGGCGACTTCGCCGGCGATCTTCTCTACAGGGGTCTGGACAAATTCGGATTCTCCAAGGGGCGCTACGGAACGCACCGCGATGACTCGCTACAACTTCTTGACTGTCGCATCACCAACGCAGTGCGCTGCGTGCCTCCGGGAAACAAGCCAACAGGCGTTGAAATCGCTACCTGTCGGCCTTTTCTAGAATCCGAAATCGCTGCCATGAAAAACTTGCGGGTCCTGCTGGCACTGGGCAAAGTGGCCCATGATTCAGTGGTGCGGGCCTTCGGCATGAAGCTCAAGGACCGGCCCTTTCGCCATGGCGAGATGCATTCTGTTCTTGGAAAAGTGGCGCTGGCCGACAGCTATCACTGCTCACGCTACAACACCCAGACCGGACGTCTGACTGAGGCCATGTTCTATGACGTTTTAGCTGGGATCAAGGCACTCACTGACGATAGTGCCAGGATCGGCTGATCAATCCGGGGGAAACTGGCCTCCGGCGACTATCCCCGGAAGATCTAGCCCTTCTCACGAATAGTTCTGGCCTTTTCCCGCTTCCAGTCCCGTTCCTTGGCACTAGCGCGCTTATCGTACTTTTTCTTGCCACGAGCGATACCCAGATCCACTTTAGCAATGCCTCGCTCGTTGAAATATAGGGAGAGTGGCACCAGGGTCATACCCTCACGCGTCACCGCTCCGATAAGCTTGTTAATCTGCCGTTGGTGCAATAGCAATTGGCGTGGACGTTTTGGTTCGTGGCTATGCTTTCCTGCCGCCTTGTATTGTGGAATATGAGTGTTGAGAAGAAGTATTTTTCCACCCTTTTCCACCCCGTAGGCCTCGCCTATACTCGCCCTTCCCTGGCGCAGCGACTTAACCTCAGAGCCGGTGAGTACGATACCAGCTTCCAGATGATCCTCGATCAGATAATTATGTCGCGCCTTGCGGTTTTTTGCGACGATTCGGTATCCCGTCTCAGCCTCCCTGGCCATGGGAACCATCTCCGGGCCTCAGGACAAAAGGCCCGCCGAAACCAGAGCCTTGTGGACTTTCTCCTTGGACTCCTCGGCGATTTCGCATAATGGCAAGCGCAGCTCGTCAGAGCACAGTCCCATCAGGCTGGCGGCGTATTTCACCGGTCCCGGGCTCGATTCACAGAACAAAGCCTCATGAACCGGCAATAGGTGATTATTGATCTCGTTCACTGTCTCATGATCGCCTTTCATCCACGCCTTGTGCAGGTCGGAGCAGGCGCGCGGAGCGATATTGGACGTCACCGAAATACAGCCTACCCCGCCTTGGGAAAGGAAGGGAACCACGGTGGCGTCTTCACCAGAAAGCTGGATGAAATCTTCGCCGATGGCCATGCGTGTCCGCAGCGGACGGGTGAGGTCAGCGGTAGCGTCTTTGACACCAACAATATAGGGCAGTTCAGCCAGACGCCTCATGGTCTCTACTGACATATCCACGACACTACGGCCGGGAATGTTGTAAATGAACAGCGGCAGTTCGCAAGCATCGTGCACCGCTTTGAAGTGGGCGTAGAGCCCAGCCTGGGTAGGTTTATTATAATAGGGCGTGACCACCAGGGTAGCATCGGCTCCAGCTTTTGCCGCATGGCGCACAAGCTGGATTGCCTCGTCTGTCGAGTTGGAGCCTGCTCCGGCGATGACCGACACGCGGCTCTTGACGGCTTCGATACACATTTCCGTCACGGCCATGTGTTCGGTATGAGTAAGCGTCGGCGACTCGCCCGTGGTGCCACAAGGCACGACGGCGTGTGTCCCCTCCTCTACCTGCCTCTCTACAAGCGCCCTAAACGTCTTCTCGTCTACTTTACCATTGGTAAACGGGGTGATCAGGGCGGTCATAGACCCCTTCAACATGAGCCTTACTCCGGTTGCACGCGATCCCAGCCATGTGCCAGTTCATCGTGTGAAAACTTTGTTTCGCGGGAACATAGACTGACATTCCCGCCGCCACAAGCGCCCGAACGGTAGCCTTTGCTGAAGAAAGGGGTACAGATTACGCCAGATTGGGACTAAAATGGAGCTCCCAGCGGCTATGCCGCGGCAAGATCAGACGGAGTAGGAATGACAGAAAGCCTGGGGATAGTGTGGAGGAGAAATCTGGTTTGTTCTTGCGTGGTTTTTTTTCTTGCGGCCTCGCTTCTCTTCACCCCAGCCGCGGCTCCAGGTGACTCTTTCGCAGCACCTGCCACAACCAGTCAGACAGCTGAGTCAGCTGAGGTTATTTCCCATGCTCCGGTGGCGGTTTTTAGTCCAAAAACTCTCAGAACTGCGCGCGCCATCTTCGAGAATATCAATGACAACCGCTGGAAAGCTGCGCGGCGCAAAGCTGCTAAATTGGGAGACCCGCTGTTGGAAACCCTGGTGCAGTGGCTCGACCTCGAACGCGATGGAAAGCAAAGTTTCGAGGAAATCTCCGCCTTCATCGGGGCCCATCCCGGCTGGCCCAGACTGAGGACACTTATTGCCCATGCAGAGGAAGCTATTACCGACGCCACCCCCGATACGCTGGTACTAGCTTGGTTCGACTCTCATAGGCCAATCACCACCAATGGACTGGTCCGCTATGGCGAAGCCCTGCTTCGCGAAGGACGGGATACAGAGGGAATAGGCATCATCCGGCGCGCTTGGATTGAGGGAAATTTTGGTTATCGTCAGGAACGCACATTTATCTCTCGTCATCACAAACGCTGGACACGAGAGGATAACTGGACCCGTCTCGACCGGCTGCTGTGGGAAGGCAAGCTCAAGGCCGCACGCCGCACCATGCGCCGTGTGGATAAGGACCTCCAGGTCTTAGCCGAGGCCAGGCTGAGACTACGGTTAAACCGTGGCGGCGTGGATTGGGCCATACGCCGCGTTCCGGCCCATCTTTTGCATGATCCAGCATTCCTTTACGAACGGCTACGCTGGCGGCGGCGGCATGACAGGGACAATGCCAAGGAGATTCTGGAGGAACTGCCCTTTGATCTTGCTCATCTTCAACTGTGGTGGATAGAGCGGGCGGCCGTCGTAAGACAGACACTGGCCAAGGGGAATATCTCCGCGGCCTACCAACTCGCCAGTAACCATAGGCAGATTGAAGGCGCCAGCTTCGCCGAGGCGGAATGGCTGTCGGGATGGATCGCCCTGCGCTTTCTCCACGACAACGAGACCGCCCTCAACCATTTTACGAAGCTTTACGACAGCGTGCGCTATCCCATCAGCCGCTCACGGGCAGCCTATTGGGCGGCACGGGCGGCGGAAAGCCTGGGCCGCGCTGAACTGCAGCAAGGGTGGTATGCTAAAGCGGTGGAATTTCCTACCACCTTTCACGGCCAGCTCGCAACGGCCCGTCTTGAGGGCAAAATCCCGCTTTCCCTACCACCAGACCCCTTGCCCACATCGCAAGAAAGGGAACGGTTCAACAACATTGACCTGGTGCGGGTAGTGAGAATGCTGGGAGAAATCGGCGAATACAAACAGATCAAGCCCTTCGTCATTCACCTTAACGATATAGTGACCACACCGGGGGAACGCGCCCTAGTGGCTGATCTTGCCTACAACAACGAACGGCTCGACGTAGCCGTGAAGGTTGCCCGCCAGGCGATCCGCAACGGCGTCAATCTGGTGTCCCGAGGCTATCCCATCTTTACCCAGGTCGACAGAGATCACCACGAAACCCCCCTGATCCTGGCCCTGATGCGCCAGGAAAGCGGCTTCGACAGCTACGCCAAAAGCCGCACTGGAGCACGCGGACTGATGCAGATCATGCCGGCCACAGCGAAGAGCATAGCCAGGAAGCTTAACGTGCCCTATTCAAAATCTCGCCTGATAACGGACCCGGGATATAACCTGATGTTGGGCCATGCCTATATTTCCAACCTTTTAAATAGGTACGACAATTCTTATGTTCTGGCTCTTGCCGCCTATAACGCCGGACCCAAATGGGTGAAACGATGGCGGCGCGATAATGGCGATCCGCGTTCCCATGACGTGGATGCTCTTGACTGGATCGAACGCATCCCCTTAGCCGAGACCCGTAACTATATTCAGCGTGTCCTTAGTAATCTCCAAGTCTATCGCATACGTCTCAATACACCTCAGGCAGCCTGGTCATTAGAAAATGACCTCCACTACCGGGATTAAAACGGCACTTTAAATGGAGATGCTAAAAACCACTTTCTCTACGGGCTCAAAAACCAGATGCCACTTGTCAGGCTAATTCAGAGCCGTATGTTGGGGTGGGAACCTTTACGCTCTGTCCTTCTCTTTAACCCCGAAAGACCATGGATACGACACTCATTCAAAGCCACGCGCCTATTTTTGCCCTCGTGGGCCTCGGCTTCCTTCTAGGCGGGGGGTATTCCCTAGTCTCAGGAACAGTGAGTATCGCCAGGCGTCTTAATATATCGCTACTGTTCGTGAGCCTTGTGACCATCAGTATAGGCACATCGCTTCCCGAGCTTGCCGTTTCCCTCGACGCCGCGCTTATAAAAAAACCTGACATAGCGCTGGGAAATGTGGTGGGCAGTAATATTGCCAACATTCTCCTGGTCCTAGGTGTTTCGGCCCTGATACGGCCCCTCGTCTTCAGCCGCAAAGTCATTAAGTTCGACAGCATGGTTATGGTTGCCGCCAGCCTAGTGTTTTTTATTTTTACCCTTGCTTGGCTGGATTCTCTACCCAATTGGATTGGCGGCGTCTTCATTGCCACGTTGGCTACCTTCATTATCATTTCCTACAGGGTAAAGGAGGTGGCTCCTGCTACCTCTCCTGAACGCCTCTACCATGAACAGGAAGCCAGGAAGTTCGACGACACCAGCGGCATGTCTCATTTCATTACTCTGACCCTACTCGGCATAGTGGGGGTGGTTCTGGGGGCCTGGTTTTTCGTGGACAGCGCGGCGACAATCGCCCGTGATCTTGGGGTCTCCGAAGCCGCCATCGGCCTTACCATGGTGGCCGTGGGAACCTCTCTGCCGGAGCTGGTGACAGCCCTGATCGCGACATACCGGAAGGAAACGCAAGTAATCCTCGGTAATGTGATTGGAAGCAATATATTCAATGTCCTCGGCGTTCTTGGCGCCACACTTTTGGTGGCGGGGAAAGAGATTTCCCCCAATAATTTCTTCGGCGATATGATTATCTTTCTTTTAGTCACCCTGGCCGTAACTCCCTTTTTGTTTAGATTTGGGCGTATCGGCAAGCTGGCGGGCGGTGTCTTCCTACTCGGGTACGTCGCTTACGTGGACTGGGTCTATACGACGACGCCCCTGATGTTCTGGGACTAAGCAATTCCAGAGGGGCGTGATGTAGCCGCGGGATCCTTAAGGTGGTGGCGGAGGGAGAGGGATTCGAACCCTCGATACGGTGTTAAACCGTATAACGGTTTAGCAAACCGTCGCCTTCAGCCACTCGGCCACCCCTCCGTTATGAACTGCGCCGCGCAAGAACAAAAAGTGAGCGGGCGCTTTCCCTGAGTTTCTACAAACCGCCGTGAAGCCTGTCAACGATGGCGGGAAATACCCCGCCGAATCCCTTACCCTAGCTACCTAGCTTGGCCTTGAGAACCTCGTTGACCATACCAGGATTGGCCTTACCGCCAGTAGCCTTCATCACCTGGCCCACAAAGAAGCCGAAGAGTTTGTCCTTACCTGCCTTATATTCTGCCAACTTGTCGGTGTGGACCTCCAGAACCTTGTCCACTTCCGCTTCAATAACACCCGTATCGGTGATCTGTTTCAGTTGCCTTTCCTTCACCAGCACGGCGGCCTCTTTCCCTGTCTCAACCATGGCCTCGAGCACGTCCTTGGCCAGGCGCCCGGACAAGGTGCCGTCGCTGATAAGATCAAGAAGCCCACCCAGCATCGCCGCACTCACCGGGGACTCCTCGATACCGACGCCGCTTTTGTTGAGAACCCCGAATAGATCTCCCGTGACCCAGTTACAGGCCAGCTTCGGGTCGCGGCCTTTGGTCATCTCCTCATAAAAGTCCGCCGTGGCTCGTTCTGTCGCCAGCAGGCCTGCATCTTCCTCTGCTAGGCCGTATTCTGACATGAGCCGTTCCTTCTTGGCATCGGGTAGTTCCGGCAGACTGGCGCGGATGTTTTCCACGAATTCTTGATCGATCTCCAGCGGCAATAGATCAGGGTCTGGGAAATAGCGATAATCGTGAGATTCTTCCTTACTACGCATGCTGCGAGTGGTGCAGTTACTGGAATCGAAGAGCCGGGTCTCCAGCTCCACTACGCCGTTGTTTTCAACAAGTTCGATCTGACGCCGCGCCTCGTATTCGATAGCTTGCTGCACAAAACGGACAGAGTTCACGTTCTTGATCTCACAGCGCGTACCGAATTCCTCCCCAGGGTGGCGCACTGACACATTGGCATCACATCGCAAGCTGCCCTGTTCCATATTGCCATCGCAGGTGCCGAGATAACGCAGGACAGAGCGTAGTTTACGGAGATAAGCCACAGCCTCCTCTGGTGAGCGCATGTCGGGCTCAGAGACAATCTCCATCAGCGCCACCCCAGAACGGTTGAGGTCGACAAAGGTGTGTGAGGGATGCTGATCGTGGAGGCTCTTTCCCGCGTCCTGTTCAAGATGAATGCGGGTGATCCCCACCTCACGGGTCTCGCCGCCATCCAGGTCGAGAATGATGGTACCATGTCCAACGATAGGCTGAGAGAACTGGGAAATTTGATAGCCTGGGGGCAGGTCAGGATAGAAATAATTCTTGCGATCAAACACCGAGACTAGGTTGATCTTGGCGTTGAGCCCCAGCCCCGTACGCACCGCCTGTTCCACCGCGATCTGGTTGATCACCGGCAGCATTCCAGGCATGGCCGCATCCACCAGCGAGACCTGAGTGTTGGGTTCGGCACCAAAGGTGGCGGCTGCACCCGAGAAAAGCTTGGCCTTGCTAATAACCTGAGCATGGACCTCCAGTCCGATCACCATCTCCCAGTCGCCGGTATTTCCCTGCAACAAGGTCATGATCACGCCCCCACCATGAGTGCTGGCTCTACGTCGAAATTAGCTGCTTCTTCCACGGTGCGAGCCGTACAAAACATGGTTTCCTCATCAAAAGGTCGGGCGATGAGCTGGAGACCCAGGGGCAAACCATCGCTGGAAAGCCCGGCGGGCAATGAAATAGCTGGCAGTCCAGCCAAGCTCGCGGGCACCGTGAATACGTCGTTGAGATACATGGCTATCGGGTCGTCCATTTTCTCACCTATGGCGAAGGCGGGGCTTGGTGCGGTAGGCGTCAGCAATACATCCACTTTCTCAAAGGCCTCTCGGAAATCTTCGGAGATCAGGGCGCGCAGTTTCTGTGCCTTAAGGTAATAGGCGTCGTAATAGCCCGCCGACAGGACATAAGTACCAATCAGCACCCGCCGTCTCACCTCGGCACCAAAGCCTTCGCCTCGGGTATTCTCGTACATCTCCTGTAGCGTTTCCCCCTCAGCTCGAAAGCCGTAGCGTACCCCGTCATAGCGAGCCAAGTTGGAGGAAGCCTCCGCAGGGGCAACGATGTAATAAGTGGGCAATGCATATTTGGTGTGGGGAAGAGAGACAGGCACCATCTCGGTCCCGGCTGCCGTCAACCATTCCTTGCCCCGATCCCACAGGGCCAGCAAGTCCCGGCTCATACCTTCCATATTATATTCCTCAGGGATACCTACTTTTAGGCCCTTCACTTTCTGCTCAAGGGCGGTTTCGAAGTTAGGCGTGGGCTTGTCGGCGGAAGTGGAATCCTTGGGGTCGTAACCAGCCATAGCGCCTAGCATGATGGCGCCGTCACGCACCGTGCGGGTCATGGGGCCAGCCTGGTCAAGGGAGGAAGCGAAGGCGACGATGCCCCAACGCGAACAGCGGCCATAGGTTGGTTTAACCCCGACGATACCACAAAAGGAAGCAGGCTGGCGGATAGAACCTCCGGTATCGGTACCGGTGGCCCCGAGCGCTGCTCGCGCCGCCACCGCCGACGCCGAACCTCCCGACGACCCGCCAGGGACCAAGGGCTTATCGTCATCCTTGCGCTGCCAGGGATTTACCGTTGGACCGTAATAGCTGGTGACGGTTGCCGAACCCATGGCAAATTCATCCATGTTAGTCTTGCCCAGCATTACCGCCCCAGCCCTCCAGAGATTAGCTGTCACCGTGGACTCGTAAGGGGGCGTGAAACTGTCAAGAATATGGGAGGATGCGGTGGTGAGAACCCCTTCGGTACAGAACAGGTCCTTGATAGCGATGGGTAGGCCTTCCATACTTCCGGGCTCGTCTCTATCCTTGGCGCGTCTGGCATCAGATTCTTGCGCCGCCTTCATAGCCCGTTCCGGCGTTTCGGTAACAAAGGCGTTAAGCCCACGGGACACCTCAAGGGCTGCAATATGGGCTTGCGTCAGTTCGGCGGAACTAAACTCGCCCTTTGCTAGCCCGTCACGGGCCTGAGCCATAGTAAGATGATTGAGTTCGCTCACAGAGATTACCCCCCCCTCCCCTACTCAATCACCTTGGGGACAGCGAAGAATCCTTGAGACTTTTTTGGCGCGTTGGCGAGAATACGCTCACAGCAGTCACCGTCAGTTACTTCATCAGGGCGCCAGATCAGTTTCACATCCACTACGCTAGCCATGGGTGAAACGGCATCGGTATTCACCTCATCAAGCTGCTCCACCCAGCCGATGATCTTGTCCATCTCTGAAGCTAGGCCTTCAAGTTCCTCTTCAGGAACTCTGATGCGAGCAAGGGTTGCAATTTGCACCACGGTGGATTTGTCGAGCGACATCTATGGATTCCTTTGTTTTTTTGTAACGTCTGTATCTTCCGCTAAAAAAAGGTATGCTCTCCATAAACCTCCCCCAGTCACTCAAAAAGACGCTCAGAAATCTCGTAAAAGCTGCCCTTCAGGGGCCGGAAAATGAAGGCAAAATCTATCACCCAGCATGACCATCTGCAACCTCACAGAACTGCCAAAAATGCTTGGCCAAGGCCAGCGATTGCTGGGAATTGACCTAGGTGAAAAAACCCTGGGGCTAGCCCTCTCCGATCCTGGACTGACTATCGCTTCGCCGCTGGAAACTATCAAACGCACTCGCTTCAGCAAGGACGTGGAAACTCTACTCAGCATCATGGAAAAACACGGTATCGGTGCCATCGTGATCGGCTTACCGATAAATATGAACGGCAGTGAAGGCCCACGCTGCCAGTCGGTACGCCAGTTTGCGGATAATCTTCTGGAAAAGAAAGAAACAACTATCGTCTTCTGGGACGAGAGACTTTCCACCGTCGCTGTCACCTACACACTGCTGGAGGCCAATATGTCGCGCAAGCGCCGGGCACAGGTAGTGGATAAGATGGCCGCCGCTTACATCCTGCAGGGGGCACTTGATCGAATAAAAGAAGGTCCATGATACTCGTTATCGAATCCGTGGCACCGGTCTTCCTGTTGATCGTGCTTGGCTATGCCCTGCGAAGAAAACACTTTCTTTCCGAGGGATTTTGGGAAGGTGCCGACAGGCTTACCTATTTCGTGCTCTTTCCAGCTCTCATCCTCCATACTTTGACGGGTGCCGATCTTGTTAATCTATCCATATCCGGCATGGCGCTAGCGCTGGCTTCCCCGGTGCTTTTAGTGGCTATAACCCTAAGTCTGGTTCGTGCTAAATTCAGACCCTGGGGCCACGACGGCCCGGCCTATACCTCTCTCTTCCAGGGAGCCATCCGCCCTAATACTTTCATGGGTCTCGCTGCTGCTGCCTCCCTTTACGGCGAGGCCGGATTGGCCTTAGCTGCCGTGGCCGTAGTGGTCCTGACCCCCATGGTGAACCTACTCTCGGCCTCCGCCCTTGCTCGTCATGCCTCCAAGGAACATACAGTAGCTAAGGACCAGGTCCTTCTAATCGCCACCAACCCCCTGATCCTCGCCTCTCTGGTCGGCGTCATTCTGAACCTCAGCGGCATCGACCTCCCTACCTTCGCCGCACCCCTCTTCGATACACTGGGGCGAGGGGCCCTGACTCTGGGTCTGCTATCGGTGGGAGCGGGTCTTTTCCCCATGGCCGCACGCAGCGATGGAGGCTCCTCCCTCTCAACTCTTATTTTCTCCTGTGCTACGAAACTTGTTCTCCTTCCCCTGCTAACCGCCACCTTCCTTCACCTCTTCGCAGTCCAGGGTATAACCGCCGCGGTAGCCATCCTCTTCGCCGCACTACCCACCTCGGCCACAGCCTACGTGATGGCACGCCAGCTCGGCGGCGATCATACCCTCATGGCACGCATTATCACCATAGAGACCCTTGCCGCCACCTGCACCCTTCCCGCCTGCCTGATTCTACTACCCTGAAGGTGCCTTCGCCGCTTTCCTTGCCGTGCTGGGCCGGTTCCCCTATAAAATCCCCTTCACGCCAAACTGGACTGAACCCACCCATGACCGGCCTTTCCTCCGACCACACACATGCTCCCCTTTCGGGCGTCCGTGTTTTAGACATGACGCGAGTTCTAGCAGGTCCCACCTGCACCCAAATTCTGGGCGACCTAGGAGCTGACGTAATCAAAATCGAGCGCCCGGGGCGTGGTGACGACTCCCGGGGGATGGGTCCTCCCTATCTCAAGGACGCGGAGGACAAAGACACCCAGGAAAGTGCCTACTTCCTCAGCGTCAACCGCAACAAACGCTCTATCACCCTCAACCTCACCTCAAAAGAGGGGCAGAAGTTGGCACGGCGCATGATCAGTAAGTGTGACGTGGTGGTGGAGAACTTCCGTCCCGGTACTCTGACCCAGTACGGCCTTGCCCATGATCAGATAAGGAAGGATTTCCCCTTCCTCATATATTGTTCCATAACCGGGTTTGGCCAGACTGGGCCCTATGCGTCGCGCGGTGGCTACGACTATCTTGTCCAGGGTATGGGCGGCATCATGAGCGTCACTGGGAAACCCGACGGCCCACCCGAAAAGGTGGGAGTGGGCGTCTCGGACATCATCACCGGCATGTACGCAGTTATTGCCATCCAGGCAGCCCTGCGCCACCGCGAGCTCACCGGCGAGGGCCAGCACATCGACATGGCCCTGCTCGATTCCCAAGTAGCCTGGCTAAGCTATGTGGGTGAGAACTATCTGATCTCCGGCGAAGTACCGCAAAGGCTAGGAAACCATCATCCCAACATCGTGCCCTATCAGGTGTTCCGGGCCAGTGATGGGCTTCTAGTCCTTGCCGTAGGTAACGACGCACAGTTTGAGCGTTTCTGCAAATTTGCGGGATGTCCAGACCTAGCTGCTGACAAGCGCTACACTACAAACGCCGCAAGGGTGAAAAACAGGGGTAGCCTTACTCCCGTCCTTGCCGACATTGTCGCCGGTAAATCCATAGCCCACTGGATAGAGGGGTTGGTGGACGTCAATGTACCGTGTAGCCCCATTAATACTATAGACCAAGTTTTTGCCGATCCTCAGGTGATTGCCCGCAACATGAAGATCGCCATGCCCCATCCCCATGTTGCCGGGGAGACCATAGACCTCATCGCCAACCCTTTACGCCTTTCACGCTCACCCGTCTCTTACCGTCAATCTCCGCCAAAACTGGGGCAGCACACAGCGGAGGTTCTGGAAGAACTACTGGAGATAAGCCAGCAGGAGATGGTGTCCCTGCACGATAAAGGAGTCATTTGAGGTCCCTTTTTCCACCACCGCTTGCAGGTTTCTTCAAGGTGTGTTTATAGTCCGCCTTTGATGAGCGCTGTAACGCTGAAGATTCGCTTTCCTCACCGACATCTTCTCGGCATTGAGGGGGTTTCTCCCGACGAGATTTCCGGGCTTCTCGACCTTTCTGAATCTCACGTAGAACAGAATCGCCAGACAGACAAAAACCGCACCACGTTGCGCGGGCGCACCTGTATCAACCTCTTCTTCGAGAACTCCACCCGCACCCGCACCTCGTTTGAACTGGCGGGGAAGCGACTGGGTGCTGACGTTATCAATATGTCGGTATCCACCAGTTCCATCAAGAAGGGCGAGACCCTGATCGATACCGCTATGACACTAAACGCCATGCACCCAGACGTGCTAGTGGTGCGCCATCCAGACTCTGGCGCGGTCCAGCTACTCTCTGAGAAGGTCAATTGTGCCGTCATAAACGGCGGTGACGGCCGCCACGAACATCCTACCCAGGCGCTTCTCGACGCGCTAACTATCCGCCGCCGCAAGGGAAAGCTTTCCGGCCTTTGCGTGGCCATCTGCGGCGACATCATGCATTCTCGCGTGGCCCGCTCCAACATCCATCTGCTCTCCACCATGGGAGCACAGGTGCGGGTGGTAGCGCCGCCTACCTTGCTTCCCGCTAAGATCGGCACCTTAGGTGTGGAGATCTTCCACCGCATGGAAGAGGGTCTCAGGGACTGTGACATCGTCATGATGCTGCGCCTGCAGCTTGAACGCATGAACGGCTCTTTTGTGCCCTCGGTACGTGAATATTTCCGTTTCTACGGACTCGACTACGCTAAACTGGAAGTAGCCAAACCAGACGCCTTAATTATGCATCCGGGACCCATGAACCGGGGCGTGGAGATCGACGGTGAACTGGCCGACGATATTGACCGCAGTGTCATCCGTGAACAGGTGGAGATGGGGGTAGCAGTACGTATGGCCTGTCTCGAGACGCTCACCGGTGCCCTTCCAAAAATTGAGTGTAAGACCTGATGGCAAAGGGAGCAAAAAAAACAAAGACGGTGAAGGCAAAGGCAGCTCCAGCATCTACCGTCAAGGTCGCCCGCACAGCTTATGTGAACGCTCACCTTATCGATCCTGCAAGCGGCCTCGACGCTCCGGGCGGCTTATTGAGCAACGATGGTCTAATCACTGATTTCGGACCAGATCTCTATGCCGACGGCACGCCGGAGGATGCTGAGACCATAGACTGTCAAGGACGTATCTTGGCGCCAGGACTAGTGGACATGCGGGTACAACTCCGCGATCCTGGACACGAGCACGAGGAGGCAACGGCTTCAGCGGCAGCAGGTGGAATCACTACCATCATTGTCCTTCCTAGCACCGACCCCGCTATCGACAGTGTCGCCTTGGTGGAATTCATCGTGCGCCGCGCTCGTGAAGTGGGACTAATAAATATTTATCCTATGGCAGCACTGACCCAAGGCCTAGAAGGCCGGGAGATCACCGAGATGGGCCTACTCACCGAGGCTGGGGCGGTCGCTTTCAGTGATGGCGTAGCCCCCATCGATGATAGCCTTGTTATGCGCAGGGCACTCAGTTACGCCCGCAGCTTCGATCTTCTCATCATCCAGCGCCCAGAAGATAGAAGTCTCGCCAATGAGGGTGTCATGAACGAGGGAGAGATTGCCACCCGGCTGGGTTTGGCCGGCATCCCCAACGCCGCCGAGACCATCCAGCTGGAACGGGACATCCAGCTTGTAGAGTTGACGGGCGGACGCTATCACGCATCCCTTCTCTCAACGGCTAAATCGGTGGATTTGGTGCGCCGTGCTAAGATGCGCGGACTTGACGTTACCTGCGATACAGCCCCGCCTTATTTTGCCCTCAATGAGATCGCCGTGGGCGACTACCGGACCTTCTCCCGTCTCTCCCCACCCCTGCGCCGCGAAGAAGACCGCTGTGCCGTGGTCGAAGGTCTAGAGGACGGCACCATTGACGTTATCGTTAGCGATCACGCGCCTCACCACCAAGACAGCAAACGCCAACCTTTTGCGCAGGCCGAAAGCGGAGCGGTAGGTCTGGAAACCCTGCTTGCCGTAGCCCTCGACCTTACCCGAGAGGGGTCGCTTTCGCTCTCTGATATGCTTGGGAAAGTCACCTGTGGGCCCGCGGATATCCTCGGCCTTCATGCCGGCAGGCTGAAAAAGGGGGCGGCGGCAGATCTCGTCATCTTCGATCCCGGGGCGCCCTGGAAAATAGATGCGGATCGCCTCATTAGCAAATCAAAGAATACACCATTCGACGGGAAACTGGCTCAGGGCCGTGTCATCCGTTCTGTTATCGCCGGTAAAACCGTCTTCCATGCTCCCGATCTTGACGTCTAAAATCTCTGAGCGGTAGTGGGAATGGAAACAGCCCAGAGCGATATCCTGATATTCATCATGGCGGCGCTTGGGGGATATTTTTTAGGTGCGGTGCCCTTCGGCCTACTCCTCACCCGGCTTGGAGGATTAGGCGACATTCGTACCATGGGTTCAGGCAACATCGGCGCCACCAATGCGCTGAGAACCGGCAACAAAGCTCTTGCCACCCTGACCCTACTTCTGGATATCGGAAAAGGGGCTCTAGCTGTGCTCGTGTTTCTGCACTGGGGACGGGATATGGCCTTCGTGGCGGCAGCCGGTAGCTTAACTGGTCACATTTTTCCCCTATGGCTGAAATTCAGGGGCGGCAAGGGGGTAGCCACCGTCCTAGGGAACCTGCTGGCGCTCAATTGGCTAGTGGGCCTACCAGCCTGTATCACATGGATCGTGGTAGGCTTTCTTTTCCGATATTCGTCGCTGGCCGCGTTGGTGGCTATGGCGACAGCACCATTCTATTCCCTGTGGTGGGACGACACTTCCATGGCCATCTATACAGCCCTTGCGGCCATCCTCGTCTGGTACCAGCATACCGACAACATCCGCCGTCTTTTCAACGGCGAGGAAACGAAAATTGGTGCCGATTGATTTCCGAGACGACCGGCTGACAAAATTTTTTGTTGGGTATGGAGAATACCTAAAATTAAGGCGTGGAGCCATGGAGAACCCAACCCGCGAACCGGTCATGAAACTCCCAGTGAGAGCCAATCAGGGAGATATAACAACACACGAAGGAACGGCCCATCGAGGCATGTCCATCACCAACAAAAATAACCCGCTATCTCGGTAGGCGGTTGACGAATCATATTTGCAATGCCAATTGTCACCCGCAACGGTCAGCACTTCTGGCATATCCAGGCGCTGCTGTTCTTTCTATAAGGTTAATCAACGGACTGCCCCATGAACGTTGTCGTTGTCGAATCCCCCGCCAAGGCAAAAACCATAAATAAATATCTCGGTGAGAACTACACCGTGCTCGCCAGCTATGGCCACGTGCGTGATCTTCCTTCAAAGGACGGGTCGGTGCAGCCGGATCAGGATTTCGCCATGACCTGGGAGGTAGAGAGCAAGTCCAAAAAACATCTCGATACCATCGCCAAGGCCCTTAAGGGGGCTGAAAATCTTTATCTTGCCACCGATCCCGACCGCGAGGGCGAAGCCATTTCCTGGCATATCGCCGAGATTCTCAAGCAACGCCGGGGCCTGGAGAACATCAAGGTCAGCCGCGTGGTGTTTCACGAAATCACCCGCAACGCCATTCTCGAGGCCATGGCGCATCCACGCGAACTCGACCTTGCCCTCGTGGAGGCCTATCTTGCCCGGCGTACCCTCGATTATCTCTTCGGGTTCACTCTCTCTCCCGTATTGTGGCGTAAACTTCCCGGCAGCCGTTCCGCCGGGCGCGTGCAATCGGTGGCGTTGCGCTTGATTTGTGAGCGCGAAGCTGAAGTCGAATGTTTCAGGCCACAGGAATACTGGACGGTCGAGGGCACCTTTCGCACGCCCTCCGGAGCACAATTTTCAGCCAGCCTGGCCTATTTGAATGGCGAGAAACTCGATAAGTTCTCACTCGCAGACGCCGATACCGCCGAAAAGGCTGAAGCCGCAGCCAAGGCGGAAAATTATTCAGTAGCCTTGGTCGAACGCAAAACGATCAAGCGCAACCCATATCCCCCTTTCACCACTTCGACTCTGCAGCAGGAGGCGTCCCGAAAATTGGGTTTGGGGACCTCGCGCACTATGAATCTTGCCCAGAGGCTTTATGAAGGCGTCACCATTGACGGAGAGACACAGGGTTTGATTACCTATATGAGAACCGACAGCGTTACCCTTGCTGGCGAGGCCGTAGCCGGCTGCAGACAGCTTATCGGCGAGAAATTCGGCGGGGAGTATCTTCCCGATGCGCCTCGCATGCACAGGACCAAGGCTAAAAATGCTCAGGAGGCCCACGAAGCCATCCGCCCCACCAACCCGACCCGGACGCCCCAGAATGTGGCGGGCCATCTCGACCGAGACCAGCACCGGCTCTATGAACTGATATGGAAGCGCACCATAGCCAGCCAGATGGCTACCGCCAACATCGAAAAGGTGGGTGTGGACCTTGAAAGCAGCGATCGGAAAACCCGTTTTCGGGCCACGGGATCGGTGATTCTTTTCGACGGATTTCTCAAGCTCTATCAGGAAGGACGGGATGATACGCCGGATGAGAACGCCGATGGGCGTATTCTGCCTGCAATGGAAGAAGGCGAGATCCACGATCTTGTGGAAGCCGCACAGGAACAGCATTTCACCAAACCACCCCCCCGCTATAGCGAGGCCAGTTTGGTTAAGAAACTCGAGGAACTGGGGATAGGCCGGCCTTCCACCTATGCCAGCATCATCGACGTACTTCAGGCCCGCAATTATGTCCATCTGGAAAGAAAGCGTTTTATTCCCGAGGACCGGGGGCGGATCGTCACCGCTTTTCTGGAAAACTTTTTTCAGCGCTACGTCCAGTACACCTTTACCGCTGATCTTGAAAACCAGCTCGACGACATCTCCGGCGGGCTCATTGACTGGAAAAGAGTGCTAGAAAACTTCTGGTCTGCCTTCACCCAAGCCGTGGAAGACGCCAGCGGGTATACCGTACGTCAGGTCATTGACGCCTTGGATGAAGAGCTCGGCCCTCACTTCTTTCCCGAAACTACAGATGGCACAAAACCCCGCGCCTGTCCAACCTGCGCGGATGGCCGCCTGGGGCTAAAACTCAGCAAGACCGGCGGCTTCATCGGCTGCTCTAATTATCCTGACTGTACTTATACCCGGTCTCTGGCTGTGGACAACAGTGGTGAGGGTGGCGCCAAAAATGGGCCGCGTAGTCTGGGCACCGATGAACGAGGCGGTCAAGAAATCACCCTGCGAAAAGGCCCTTATGGTTTTTACGTCCAACTTGGTGAGGGTGAGAAAGACAAAAAACCGAAACGTAAATCTCTACCCCGGACCCTTTCTCCCGAAACCATTGATTTGATCGCGGCACAAGCACTTCTTGCGCTGCCACGAACCGTAGGTGCTCACCCCGAAAGTAATAAGACCATCATCGCCGATATCGGCCCCTATGGTCCCTATCTCAAACATGACGGGGCTTATACTTCCCTGAAGGGGGATGATGATGTCTTGACCATTGGCATCAACCGGGCCGTGGACCTTATTTCCCGTTCACGCAAAGACGGAAACGGTGCGGGCCGTGAACTGGGAGCCCACCCCGATGACGGCAAGCCGGTGGTTCTGAAGACCGGCCGCTACGGCCCCTATGTGTCCCACAGACACATCAATGCGTCCCTGCCAAAGGATACTTCCAGCGACAGTATAACTCTGGAGGAGGCCGTGTCCCTCATTATGGCAAAGGGCAAGCCGGCGGGAAGCGGGAAAAAGAAAAAAGTGGCCAAATCGAAGAAATCAGTCAGGGCAAAATCTAAATCCAAGATTTCTAACTAACCCTTTCTGTTGTTTTTTGGCCAAGATTCGAAAATCCCCTCTTCCCAGCAAGCAAGAGATCCTTGACTTCATCAAGGAAAGCCCAGGCCGCGTGGGCAAACGGGAAATCAGCCGCGCCTTCCGTGTCAAAGGCGCAGACCGCATTCCTTTAAAACAACTGCTCACAGAGATGAAGGAGGAAGGGCTGATGGGGCCTGGCCGTAGTGAAACTCAGAGGAAGGGACGCCGTGTGACAACCAAGAGCGGCCTTCCCCCAGTAGCCGTCATAGAAATTATCGGTCCTGATTCCGACGGCGAGCTCATGGGACGCCCCACCGTCTGGCACGATGAGAGACCGCCGCCGCTTGTCTACATGGCGCCAGAGCACAAAGGACGGCCCGCGCTTGGTACCGGCGAAAGAGTGTTAGCCCGTCTTAAACGAATCGATCAAGCCAGCTGCGAAGCCCGCACTATCCGCGTCATTGCCGGACAACCGCATAAAGTCCTTGGCCTGTTCAGCAAGTTGCCAAGAGAAGGCCGGATAAAATCCGTGGACCGCCGCCACAAGGGCGAGTTCGCGGTTCTAAGAAAAGACAGTGCTGAAGCAAAAACAGGGGAACTGGTATTGGGAGAAGTTCTACCCAGCCGTCATCACGGCCTGCCCACAGCCTGCGTCACCAAGCGGCTGGGCCATACAAAAGCCCCGGGAGCCATAAGTCTGATTTGTATCTACAGCCATGATATCCCCACAGAATTTCCCGATGAAGCCGTCGCCCAAGCTAAAGCTGCAAAACCCGCCACACTGGGAGACCGGGAAGATCTGCGCCAGCTCCCACTGGTCACGATTGACGGAGCGGATGCCCGTGATTTTGACGATGCTGTATGGGCCGAGCCTGATTCCGATCCGGACAACAGGGGCGGCTGGCATCTTGTGGTCGCCATTGCCGACGTGGCCTATTACGTACGCCTTGGCGACGCCCTAGACCGCTGTGCCGAAAACCGTGGCAATTCTGTCTATTTTCCAGACCGTGTCGTGCCTATGCTTCCCGAGGCCCTGTCCAACGGGCTGTGCTCGCTACTTCCCCACGAGGACCGTCCCTGTCTCGCCGCTCATATGTGGCTTGATTCGGATGGCAACTTACGTCGCCATCGTTTCGTCCGAGGCCTCATGTGCTCGGCCGCCCGCCTTTCCTATTCACAGATGCAAGACGCAAAAGAAGGCCGTGGCGATGCCACCACGACACCCCTTATCGACGCTGTCATTCACCCCCTCTATGGAGCATTCACTGCACTTTCCAAGGCGCGTGGAAAACGTGGCGTGCTCGATCTTGATCTTCCCGAGCGCCGTATAACACTCGATAAAACAGGGAATCTAGCGGGCATCGAAACTCAGAAGCGGCTCGATAGTCATCGCCTGATCGAGGAATTTATGATTACTGCCAACGTGGCAGCCGCTGAGACTCTATCGCAACGTAAGCGGCTTTGCATGTACCGGATTCATGAGCCACCCGACCCGTCGAAGGTGGATGCATTGCGTGACTTCCTGAAAAGCCTAGGCTATTCACTGCGCCGAGGACAGGTGCTGCAGCCCTTGGATTTCAGCCGCATTCTAGATCAAGCTGCCAAAACTGATCATGGACCTTTGATCTCAGAAATTGTCCTACGCACCCAGTCCAAGGCTATCTATAGTTCGGAAAACCTCGGTCATTTCGGCTTGGCGCTGGACCGGTATACCCATTTCACCTCGCCCATACGCCGTTATTCTGACCTTCTTGTTCATCGTTCTCTCATTGACGCCCTGAAACTTGGCAAACACGGGTCAAGCGCCCATTCTATTGAACGCTTCAACGATATCGCCGAGCATATTTCTGATACGGAGCGGCGCGCCGAAGCTGCGGAACGGGATGCTTTCGATCGTTACACCGTAGTTTTTCTCAGCGAACTGGTAGGGGCGCGATTCTCCGGTCGCATCAACGGCGTTACCCGGTTTGGCCTGTTTGTAACCTTGGATGAAACAGGCGCTGACGGTTTGGTGCCAGTGCGAAGTTTAGGCACGGAATTCTTCGATCACGACGAGTCCCATCATTACCTTTGTGGGCGTGTCACTGGGAAGATATTCACCTTGGGAGATCCAGTAATCGTGCAACTGACAGAAGCCGATCCTGTGACCGGCAGCTTGCAACTTAAAATTCTCGAAGGAGGACGCGGAGGAAAGCCTTCCACAGGCGCGTCTGGAAAAATGAAGCGAGCTACAAAAAAGCGTGGGGCGGATGCGTCCGGACGGCAAAAACGCAAACGGAAAAAATAAACTAACTCAAGGCGCGGTTCTTGCTGCACACTGGACACTGAATATTAAGTGATATTGAAAATCTATGGGATTGAAAAAACAAAATACAGTGGAAGCATCGCTTTCTCCCATCTCACTGAAGGGCTCCAGCGCTATGCTGGCGCTGGTTATATCCGCATGCACCGTCTTTCCCATTGAGAGGGACTCGCCCTATTTTACCGAGAGATATGCCACCCCGGTATTTTTTGTTGGGTACAACTATATTTCCGAGCGTTTTATCGAAAAGGTAGATATTGGCTATTTAACCGTAGCCGGTCTGGAGGGATTGACGGCTATCGACCCGCAACTGGAAATCACCAGAGATGGTGACTTCGTGAGCCTCGCCGTTGACAACAACTTCCTCCACACTGTGTCAGCCCCCGCCGCTGCCAATACCAAAGCCTGGGCGGACCTGACCGTGAAAATTATCGAGAACGGGCGTTTGGCTTCCACTCCCCTTCTCGAGACACAAGCCGAAGACATTTATTCCAGCATCTTTCAGAGCATGATGACCGAACTCGATGGCTTTTCACGTTATGCCGGCGCCTTCGAGGCCCACCGAGACAGGTATAGACGCAGTGGATTCGGAGGTATCGGCGTGCAAATTCTCATTGATGGCAACAAAGTCCACGTTGTGTCAGTTCTTCCCGACACCCCAGCAAAAGAGATGGGACTTCAGGACAACGACCGCATCACTCACATTGACGATGAATCTGTCGCCGGATTGACTATTCACGAGGTAGTCGAACGGCTGCGTGGGGAAATAGGTTCCCATGTGACCATCATTGTGGAGCGTGACAGCCGTGATCATTTTCTTTCTGTAACCCTCTCCCGCAGGTTGATCATGGATGTTACCGTGACCTATAAAATGATAGACGATCTAGGCCATATAAAAATCACCTCTTTTAACAAACGCACCAGCAAAAGCCTGGAGAACACGCTCGCCAAAATACAACCCGCTATCGAATCAAGGAAAATAAAGGGAATTATCCTTGATCTTCGATCCAACCCTGGGGGACTTCTTGATCAGGCGATAAAAGTAGCAGACCTCTTCCTTACCAAAGGACAGATCGTTTCCACCAAAGGCCGTCACCCCGACAGCAACCAGAATTTCTCCGCTGACAAAGAAGGTTTTGCACAGAATCTCCCTCTTGCCGTCCTTATCAACGGCAATACGGCATCAGCAGCAGAGATCGTTGCTGCCGCGCTTCAGGACCAGGGGCGCGCTGTCGTGATCGGGACCAATTCCTACGGAAAAGGCACAGTTCAGAATGTCATTGCCCTTCCTAATAACGGTGAATTAACCCTCACATGGTCACGTTTTCATGCTCCCTCCGGCTACACACTGAACAATCTGGGTGTCTTGCCCACCATCTGCACCAGCAGAGAAACAACCGGCAGCACCGAAAAGGAAAACGCTAATTTCACACCTCGACCGAAAGAACTCCATACCGGCGCTATCGTCTCAGAAACAGCTCTTTCCAAATGGCGCGCCGAAGACCTGCCCTCTGAGAAAAATATTGAGGAACTGCGTGCCATCTGTCCAGACCCTAAAAAGGCCTCGGATCGTGATATTACGGTGGCAAAACAGCTTCTCACGGAGCCCGCGCTTTATAGCCGCGCCATGAGCCTCTCTTTCCCCGCCATCGCCAACCGGTAGATATGGGGGCCATATCTCGTTTTTTGATTATCGTTCGCGCTTGACAGGTCGCTGAAGGCGGGTATTTTCTCGCTTTATTATCTACTCCCTAGACCCAGCGGGATCACCATGGCCAAACCAAATTCTATTGTTGTCAAAATGACCAGCACGGCCGACACCGGATTTTTCTACTTGGCGAAGCGAAATCCCAAGAAAAAAACGGAGAAACTCTCGTTTCGCAAATACGACCCGGTGGCGCGCAAGCACGTAGAGTTTAAGGAAGAGAAAATAAAATAGAACTTCTCCAAGTATTCCGGATTCCCCGAATCTTTCATCACCACGGAAAATAAGTTTTTAACCCTTCGGGCCCTCCCTAAGAGCGAGGGCGCGTCCGTCGCATCACTTTCCTAAATTTATTTACGGACCGCAGGGCAATTTTACTAGCAAGATGGTTCAGGGGGAAATTCCAGCTTGTTCAGTATGCCTTTTATTTTAAAGTTTCCATAATCAAGGAGAATTTCCCGAGCGACACCATTCTCCGAGAGGTGTACCGTGGTCTCATAATCTGGTAGGTCGACATCTGCTTTTGTAGAAAAAAAAGCAAGGCGCACTGGCCAATACTTCTCATTCAATGAGGAAGCGAACAAATCGTCGGGTGCTGCAGCTGGAGTCAGATTGCCTATAACCGCGTTAATATCAAACATACCTTCTTTGTTGGCACCATCAAAGACAAGTCGGTAAAGCGTCTTCTTTCCTTTGTTTGCTGCATCTACAAGAAGAAAAAGATGCTCAGAGGGAAAAATCGTTTCTTTGGGCAGATCAAGATTTTTTCCTTTCGGGATTGAATACACAGCTTTGCCCTTACCGCCATGACCCGAAAGAGTGGCGTGACCTCTGAATTGCTCATGGAGATTACCGTCCCGAAAATTCCTTGCATCGAACCGGTACGCGAGACCGTCCCTCGATTCCCAGCTTGCAAAACTGGAATCGTTTTCAATGATATTACCCCAAATTTCGCTTAGGGCGACGGTCACACGCTGAGAGGAACTCCAACCGTCGCAGACATCCCGCCACTCGATAGCCATGGAACCAGTCGCACCAACGAGACTGCTCCGGGGCGTAGCCCTATCCAGAGTAAGATCATAAACCGCCAGATAGGAAGGAAGGTCAGCAGCCTTTGCTGACGAAGAACTAACCGGAGAATATATGAAAACCACCAACAGACCCAATATCGCTTGGCGCAGAAACATCATTCTCTCTATATGAAAACCAGGAAGAGTCAGGAGCCGAGTCAGCAAAAAGCCGCACTCTAGGAAGTGATTGGCTCCGAGAGAGTTACCACCCAGCTTTTCGCGCCAGTAACTCCATAGCGCATCTTCATCTCCGCAAGATTTTCGCCCGGCGACGGACGGGCCACGACACGGTGATAGGTGTCTCCCCACACCTTTGTGGAAATGATAAATACCTTAAACGAAGTCAGTGTCTTGGAAAGAGCTTCGGCATTGTTGAAGTTGCGGAAGCTGCCGAGAACAAGATACCGTGACGGTGTGCCGGAAGTTTCCTTATCTACATTCCTAACAACGGTACGCCTTGAGGTAGTGGCGGGATTCTTTACAGTAATTTTGGAACTGTGAGGCATGGAATCATCGACCACAGGCAGGGCCGCAAGCTGTCGCAGCTTATTATCAGAGGAACCAAAAGCAAAGGCATTAACACCAGGGAGGTTGTCTTGTTCTGGAACCGGCTTAACCGAAGGGGTGGCTGCGAGTTCGGGAAGCCGGGAGGAAACGGTGTGCCCTGGATGGCCAAAGGGCTGAGGTGTCGGAGAATTTGACGCCACCATGATGTCGTCATTTACAGGCGTGTCGTAATCAGAGCAAATCACAATACCATCATAGGGTTCTGTCCAGATCCAGCGCCACATAGCGCAATCTTGTTTCATCGCCATGGAAATGGCGTGATCAGATGCACCTTTACCGGTCTTAAGGTAGAGGAGACCATCAGCCACCCAGCCAGCAATCTGGTGGGCGGCAGGAGCCGCACACCCCGCAAGCAGCAAAGGAATTACGGCTATAAACAGCTTCTTAATGAAAGGCCTGCCGAACAGTGGAATACTCCTCACTTCCTGTCATCATGGCAACTTCAGCCGAACATAATGATGTTTCAGGAAGATTACAATAAATATTCTTGACTGTGACATTTATGCACACTGTGGCATTTATGCGCATAGACAACTACTTAGAATCATTAGGATTTTAATGATTCTAATATGCTTCGGAAGAGGCGCTAGAGGTAATCATTCCCACTCAATGGTCCCAATCGCAATAGCTATTCTTTCTGGGAGCTCTTCTCTCTCTTCGACTTTCCCGCACTCTTTTTTGCTTTCATGTCCTCGCCGTTTTTTTTCACAGGCGGCAGATTAAGCTTGATATGGAGTTCGCGCAGACGTTCCACCGGGACCTCCGCCGGAGCCTGCATCAACAGATCCTGAGCCTGTTGGTTCATGGGGAATGCAATAACCTCTCGTATATTCGGCTCATCAGCCAACAACATGACGATACGGTCGATACCCGGAGCAGAACCACCGTGAGGCGGCGCACCGTATTTAAAGGCAGTAAGTAAGCCACCGAACTGTTCCTCCACCCTCTCACGGCTATAGCCAGCGATGGCAAAAGCCTTATACATAACTTCTGGCAGGTGGTTACGAATGGCCCCGCTGGAAAGTTCTACACCATTACAAACGATATCATACTGCCATGCCTTTATGGCTAGAGGGTCCTCATTTTCTAGAGCCTCCAGCCCCCCCTGAGGCATGGAAAAGGGGTTATGACTGAATTCAAGCTTGCGGGTGGTCTCATCGAATTCGTACATGGGATAATCGACGACCCAGCAGAACCGGAAACAGTCTTTCTCCAGAAGATTAAGGTCATTACAAACCCTAGTGCGCACAGCTCCGGAAAAGGCTGCGGCCTCGTCTTCCATACCACAGACGAAAAACACCGCATCGCCATTGCCAAGACCATTGGACTTGGCAATGGCCAATACGCGCTCAGGTTCGAGATTTTTGGCAATCGGCCCTTTTCCTCCACCGTCTTCGAGGATGATGTAGCCGAGTCCGGCCTGACCCTCCTCGCGGGCCCAATCATTAAGCTTATCAAAATAGCTCCGCGGCCGATCTCCTGCACCAGGCGACGGCACGGCGCGCACCACCGCGCCGTTTTCGATAGCCTTAGCGAATATGCTGAAACCCGACCCACGAAAAGATTCCGTTACATCCGAGATAGTAAGGGGATTGCGCAAATCAGGTTTATCACTTCCGTATTTGAGCATGGACTCGGCAAAGGGAATATGCGGATACGGCCCTTGGGTAACACTCCAGCCACCGCCAAATTCCTCAAACACTCCGGTCATCAAGAGTTCCACGGCGGCAAAAACGTCTTCTTGGGTGACAAATGACATCTCGAGATCAAGCTGATAGAACTCACCGGGAGAGCGATCCGCACGAGCATCTTCGTCACGGAAACACGGAGAAATCTGGAAATAGCGGTCAAATCCACCCACCATGAGAAGCTGCTTGAACTGTTGGGGCGCCTGCGGAAGGGCATAGAACTTGCCAGGATGGAGACGTGAGGGCACCAGATAGTCACGGGCACCTTCCGGAGAACTTGCAGCTAGGATCGGGGTCTGAAACTCGATAAACCCCTGTTCCACCATCCGCCGCCGGATACTGGAGATAACTTTGGAACGCAGCACGATGTTATCATGAATTTGCTCGCGCCTCAGGTCGATGAAACGATGGCGAAGACGCAGGTCTTCAGGGGCGTTGTCGTCAACAGCCACCTGAAAGGGTAGCACTTCAGCTCCGCTCAGAATTTCCATTTCCTCAATGCGTAATTCCACCTTCCCCGTGGGAAGACTGAGATTCACAGTCTCCGGGTCGCGATCCACTACCTGGCCGGTAACGGTGATGACGCTTTCCGGACGCACCTGTTCCGATTCCACGAATAGGGGACTGGAAACGTCAATGACACACTGGGTTAGGCCATAATGGTCACGCAAGTCGATAAAAAGGAGGTTGCCGTGGTCGCGCTTACGGTGGATCCAACCAGAAAGACGAGTCTTGGAGCCCGTGTGCTCAGGACGGAGTTCACCGCACGTATGAGACCTGTAAGGATGCTTGGAGAGATTGTTCACGAAGTGTGTCTCGGACTGTTCCTGCCTGCCGCCAAGATAACTACCGTCGAGCGAAAAAACACATGGACCCCCCCACTTGTCAAGCCATGTATGGTGGCAACAGACATAAAGCAAAACCTTGGCGCTTTCGCCAACGGTTAAAGCCGTGTATATCCGGCGCCATGGCCTTGCTGGAAAATACTAAATCCCTATCAGCTTTCTGTCAGAATGCTACGGGCGAATCCTATATCGCCGTCGATACCGAGTTTATCAGGGACAAAACCTTTTATTCTCGGCTCTGTTTGGTCCAAATTGCCACAGAAAATCAGGCTGTGGCCATCGATCCCCTAGCGCCGGATATTGATCTGTCCCCTCTATTTGGGCTTATGACCAATAAGAACGTACTGAAGGTGTTCCACGCCGCGCGCCAAGATGTAGAGATCTTCTTACACCTTTCCGGCCATATTCCGGTCCCCCTCTTCGACACCCAAGTAGCAGCTATGGTTTGTGGCTTCGGGGAATCGGTTGGGTTTGATGCCATCGTCGCAAAGCTAGCTGGAGCCAGGATCGATAAATCACAGCGCTTTACGGACTGGGCACGACGCCCCCTAAAACGCAAGCAGATCGATTATGCCCTAGCCGATGTCATTCATTTACGCCCGGTTTACGAGAAAATTTCTGCCTGCTTGCATGAGAATGGACGCACGGAATGGCTGGAAGAGGAAATGGCAATCCTAACGGAGCCTCGCTCCTACATCCTTAATTCTAAGGATGCCTGGCAGCGGTTGAAATTCCGCAATACAAAGCCCAGGTTTCTGGCTATTCTTCAGGAACTCGCTGCATGGCGCGAAGAAGAAGCGCGGTCACGAGACGTTCCTCGAAATCATATTCTGCGAGATGATGTACTGGTGGAACTTGCTAGTCTGGTGCCGCGGTCAACGCAAGAATTGGATCATGGACGTGGCTTTCCCCGCAAACAGGCCGACACGTCGCTAGGCAGGGCCGTGCTTGACGCCGTTGCCCGAGGAACAGCGCGCAGCCCCGATGACTGCCCCCAGCCACTTGGAAAGCCCCACCTTCTTCCTGGCCTCAGGCCCGTGGTGGAATTGCTCAAGGTACTCCTCAAAACTAATAGTGAGGCTCACGGCGTGGCCCAGAAACTTATCGCCAGCACCGCCGACCTCGAGATGATCGCCACTGATGATGATGCCGACGTTCCAGCCCTTCATGGCTGGCGGTGGGATCTCTTTGGTGCCGATGCCTTAGCACTCAAACACGGGGAACTCGCCCTTACAGTTGAGAAAAATCAGGTCGCTCTAGTCAAGCAGATCTAGAGCCCGTCCAGCACATGGGCGGCGAAAGGAATGGTAATTCTCCGCTTTGCTGCAAGTGCCTTGGTGTCCAGAACCGCCACAATTCGCCGCGCGGCGGCGAAAGACCTTTCCATTCTCGCTAGCAGATAGGTAATCACATCTTGGTTCACTTGCAACTGCCGGTCGGAAAACATCTTCACAAGCACGGCACCAATCAGGGCATCATCCGGGACACCTACCCCCACCGCCGGTGAGGCGGCAAGTCTGGAACGCAGGTCTGGCAGGTCCACGGACCATTCGGCAATAGGGATCATTGCTGTCAGAAGCAAACTTCCCTGCCGTTCACTCAACATATTATAAAGATGGAGAAAGATCCGCTCACTTGTCGCCGCCCCCACAATTCGGTCAGCATCCTCAATAACGGCTGCAGTTCTGTTGCGCAGAAGTTCCGGAGGATCACCATCCCTTACGGCGTTAGGGGACAAGACCACAGCTTGGCTACGCGTCTGCCAGACGTGGGCAAGGTGGGTTTTGCCGCAACCTGCCGGGCCGTGGATTATAAGACTCGGTGCCGTCCATTCTGGCCAGCGGTCGAGCAAAGCCACCGCCTGTTGGTTGCATGGCGCCACAAGAAAGTCCTCTCGACCCAGCGTCGGACGATAACCAAAGGCCAGAGGCAGCTGCCCCGAACAGGATGATTTTGAGGATGGGGATATTGGGAAAGATTCTCCATGCAAAGATACTACAGACGCCGTCATCTCTGCTCCTCGCCTCCATTCCCAGACCCTTTGTAGTAAGTGCTTGCCAAATAACGATTAATGACAAAACGGCCCAACACCCCGATGATGGCAGCTAAAGGAACTGCCAAAAGGACACCCACGAAGCCAAACAATGCACCAAAAGCCAGCAGTGCGAAGAGAATCCATGCTGGGTGCAGACCGATACGGTTTCCTACCAGATTAGGCGTAAGCAGGTAGCTCTCCGCCGTTTGACCAGTAAGGTAAGTGACCGCCACCAGAGCTACCGGCAACAGGTCGGAAAACTGCATCAGGGCAAGACTCGTGCCGATTATAAAACCGATTGCCGCTCCCACGTAGGGTATGAAGGAGATAAGGCCGCTAGCAATACCCACCATAAGTCCGAATTCAAGGCCGATGAGAGATAAAAAGAATCCGTAGAACCCAGCTAAAATCAAGCAGACCAGCGAGACGCCACGCACGAAACCCGACAGGGTTTCGTCAATCAGCCCAAGCTGGGTACGAATAGTGGCGGCATGATCACAAGGCAACCACCCGTCTACGTGGGCGACAATCACGTCCCAGTCACGCAACAAATAGAAGGCGGCTATTGGCATAATAAAAATCAACGAAAGCAGGTTAAGCAGCGCCAGCCCGCCACTCCACAAATCACCGACAACCCCTCCTGCCCACGAGATAAGGCCAGCGGTATAACCGCTGGCCGTGCCTTCATACCGTCCCACATCCACATCCTTGAGGTGGTCGCGCAGGATTTCAAGATAAGGTGCCATCAGATTACGGAGAAAAGCGATGTAGTGGGGCAGACGATCAAGGAAGGCGAAGAATTGGTCCTGCAACAGTGGCAAAATCAGAAGCAGACCGAAAACAACTACAGCGAAGAACAGGAGAAGAATGCCGAAAACGGCAAGACCGCGCGGAATGCCACGCTCTTCCAGAGCATCCACCACGGGATCGAGGAAGTAGGCCACTGCCATTCCCACAACAAAAGGCAGCAGAACATCACCAAGCAGGTAAAGGAACAGGGCAGAGGCAAAAATACCTCCGGACCAGAACCAAAACTGGCGATTTATCTTTCCTGTCATGAGTCTATCGCCATGCCTCGTATCCATCGCTTGAGATAGCCCATTCCAGAGATAAAAGTGGTCGCTGCCACCAGGTAAACCAAAGCTTCGGTGACGCCCCAGTTATCGAAAAACAGTGCCTCCCGGACGAGAACAAATGCCGCCAGAACCAACTGCAAAACCGTGTTGACCTTGCTGATCCATAACGGATCCATGCTCAGAGTCCGATCCGATATAGTATAAAGCAATAACGCGCCGCCGATAATCAGCAAATCCCTGAACACCACCAGGATTACCAGCCAATCCGGAAGCAAGCCCTGAATACCAAGAGTAATGTAGACGCCAACCAGAAGCATCTTATCGGCGAGGGGATCAATATAGGCTCCTAGAGGGGTTTGAGCATTAAACTGGCGGGCGAGAAACCCATCCACCGCATCAGAAACCCCGGCAATCACGAACAGCCAGAACGCTGCCAGGTACATACTAGAGAGAATCAGCCATACCGCCAGCGGCACCAATAACAGTCGCACGACGCTAATGATATTCGGCAGGTTAGTCACCCTAGGCATATGCAAACAGTTCGTTCGGACATTACTTCACAGGACGAAGAATCCAAGAGGTGCCTCCCTGACTCAACAGCAGATCACTTTGCGCCAAAGCCAATTTTAGCTGTGTTACGGATCCGACAAAGTATAAATCCATGATCACCTCACTCCGGGTCAAGGACAGCACGTCTTTCCTGCGAATAAAGGCTATGGAATCGAGGCGTTTTCGGATATCCGTCCAGTATGTGATCCCGGTTATAGGTACTGAAATAACCAAGGATTCCTGACGGCTGTTAAGCTGCATAAGATTATCACGTTTCCAGTTTTCCTCCACCTGAGAGGCCACCTCTGTCACCGCATGATTCAGCAAATTATCAGTGGTTTTTCCACTGGCACCTGTGAAGCTGAAAACGTTGGTGTATTCTTGGGTCGCTGCGCCGAACCGGCTGACAGAAACATCAAGGCTAGGTGTATTGGCCACAAGATTTATGGTGAGGGTAGCTACCGCCACAAGAGTGTCTGTAGCTCCATAACGCCGGGCAATAGTATCAAGCCTTTTCCGGATAGCCGCCATCGCCTGAGCTGGCCCGATATCCGCAACGTCGGACAGATCGCCTTTGGGAACGATAAAAGGGACGAGGGATTCCTCGCGCTGGTGTCCGGCCCAAGCCGTTCGCCAAGGATTCGGATCGTCCCATAAAAGCTGGGTGCCCGCCAATTGGTAGACGGGAACAATCAAGACTGGCTTGCTTCTTGTCTCAGCGAAGGAAAAGCCTTCTGTGCGCAGAAGTTCTCGGATGGCATCAGGTTTGAAGTGATAGGTGATTTTCGCCAGATAGCGGACGGAGGATGTCTTCTCGTCACCAACTTCAATGCCGCTCACTAACTCGGAGATATGGGCGTCGGAAAGGATGGGAAGATCGGCATGGTTAGTGCGTAACGTCAGTCGCTCCAGCAACGCCCGAAAGGCCTTTTTCTGACCATTGGTAAGTGCCACCTTGCGGGCGTCGGTGGCAGAGCCGGCCGTAGCATCAACAACCATATCTCGAACGCTGAACACATCAGCAGCCCTTGTCACGCCCATGGGGGTTGTCACAATAAGTCCCACAGCCAAAAGAAGGCCAGCCAGCGCCAAATTACGAAAATGGAGGGGAAACCGTGAAAAGCGGCACGGCCACCACATGCCACGAACTAGGATTATTGCAAAACGTGCAAGATAAAGTATGTTCAAGCTTCTAGGTTCCCTGCAAACTCATAGCCTTATACTTTATCATGCGCAAGGATGCCATAAGCAGCCAAACGTACAAGGATGCGGGTGTTGACATCGCCGCCGGAAACGCCCTAGTGAAGGCCATCAAGCCCCTAGCTCGGTCTACAGCCCGGCCTGGCGCCGATGTTGATCTAGGTGGATTTGGCGCTATGTTTGACCTTGCCGCGACGGGGTATGACGATCCCATCCTTGTCGCCGCTGCCGATGGCGTCGGCACGAAACTTCAAATCGCTACCGCAACAAGCTGCCATTATGGCGTGGGCATTGACCTTGTCGCCATGTGCGTAAATGACCTCTTGGCACAGGGGGCCGAGCCCCTGTTCTTTCTCGACTACTACGCCTGCGCGAGGCTTGAAGCGGAGGTAGCGGAGGAGGTTATTGCCGGAATCGCCGAAGGTTGCCGCCTTGCTGGCTGCTCTCTTATTGGTGGTGAAACAGCGGAGATGCCGGGCATGTACACCAAGGAAGACTATGATCTTGCCGGGTTTTCCGTGGGTGTGGCGGAGCGCGGGAAAATTCTTATTGGGTCAACCGTCACCGAGGGAGACTTAGTTCTTGGTCTAGCCTCCAGTGGCCTTCATGCCAACGGATTCTCTCTGGTGCATAAGCTGGTGGCCGAGAATGGCCTTTCCTATGATGAACCTGCTTCTTTCCGGCCAGGAGAAACCCTCGGTAAGGCCCTGCTTGCTCCCACATTGATCTACGTAAAAAGCTGCCTGCCCCTCGTCCATAAAGGCCTTATCAAGGCCATGGCTCACATCACCGGGGGCGGGTTAACGGAGAACATTCCTCGTGTGCTACCCAACGGTCTAGGTGTTCATTTGGACACCGGCACATGGCCATTTACCGACATTTTTGCCTGGCTAATGGCCCTTGGTCCGGTTTCAGGGAAAGAGATGGCACGCACCTTTAATTGCGGCATCGGCATGGTAGCCATCGTTGCTGTGGATCACGCTGATGAGGTTAAGGAATCACTTCATGCGGACGGCGAGACAGTCTGGACCATCGGTGAAGTTGTGGCTTGTAAGGGGAACACTCCTCGTGTCCGTCTCGCAGGAGTGGAGAGGGTATGGCTAAGCTGAAAACAGCCATCCTGATTTCTGAACGCGGCAGTAATATGCGAAAGCTGGTTGCCGCTTGTAATGGGCCCGCCTTTCCCGCCGAGGTAGTTCTCGTCCTGTCTAACAACCCTGATGCGCCGGGCCTAGAACACGCCAAGGAGAAAGGCCTTGCCATCCATGTCATTGACCAGAGCGGATTCCCAAAGCGCGCTGAGTTTGACGTCGTTCTCGATTCGGTTCTCCGCGACCATAAAGTAAACTTGGTTTGCCTCGCAGGGTTCATGCGCATCCTCAGTGAAGATCTGGTGAACAAGTGGCGCAACCGCATTATAAATATTCATCCTTCGCTGCTGCCTTCCTTTAAGGGGCTGAACACACATGCGCGGGTCCTCCAGTCTGGGGTAAGTTTTTCCGGCTGTACCGTCCATTTCGTTCGTCCAGAAATGGATGAGGGCCCGGTTATTGTTCAAGCCGTGGTCCCTGTTCACAATGGCGATACGGTTAAGAAGCTAGCTGCCCGCGTGTTGGCTGCGGAACACAAAGCTTATCCCCTGGCCCTGCGTCTGATAGCCGAGGGCCGGGTACGTTTGGTCGTGGAAAAGGTGAAGATTGATGGTGCTCTAGCTCCTGCCGGTGTTGTAATCAACCCCACTGAGAAATCCTGAAGTAAAAGCCTGACGGAGGCCTGGCAAAAATCTTCCCCTTTCCCTCAGCATTACATTGCGCTATAGCTTCTGCCGTTGATTTAGCCAAAACCAAGAGGAAGTAAAAATGCCCGCTGACAGCGAAACACAACGCCACCAGACAGACTGGGGGAATTTTATCGCCTTGATGAAATACAGCCTTGCCGGCACTATCTTTATGTTGGCCCTGATGGCTATCTTCCTGACCGAGCGCACACCCGGCTGAATATCATGTGTCTCAATTAGAAGGCCGCGTTCATAAGACGCGGCTTTTTTACTTGCCCGAACCGGCTAAAAGAAAATCATCCGACAATTTCAATATCGGAAAAGAAGAAGGCAATTTCCCGTGCCGCCGTTTCCAGACTATCGGAGCCATGCACCGAATTGGCCTCTATGGATTCCCCGAAATCCCTACGGATTGTCTTTTCCTCAGCGTTGTCGGGATTGGTAGCGCCCATGATCTCACGGTTTCTGGCTATAGCGTCCTCACCTTCGAGAACCTGGACAACTACAGGCCCTGAGGCCATGAAAGCGCATAGGTCGTCAAAGAAAGAACGGCGCCGATGCACTTCGTAAAATTTTTCAGCCACCCCAAGAGTCATCCTAATTCGTTTCTGCGCCACAATATGCAATCCAGACTCCTCGAACCTGGCATTGATTCGACCGGTCAGATCACGGCACGTGGCATCCGGTTTGATAATGGAAAGCGTACGTTCGACAGCCATTATTTCTGAAAATCCTAGAACCTTGTTGTGTAGAAGAGCAGAAGTAATTATTAGAGAAGCGGCCTTATATCTCTCCCCGATGCCTTCGGCAAGGGAAGCGTAAGACCTCCTGATTAGTGTTTATTCGCGAATCCGCCACCCGCCCTGAGATGTTTGTTCATAGTAGGTTAGAGAATAGCCAGCCTGTTCGTAGGTCTTCTGGTGCTCGCGGGCCTGTGCAAGAGCCTGTTTGTCGTTACCGTTAAATATTTCCAGGCATTTTTCAAACCCGTCCAGGCCCTCACGATAGGCCCCATCGATTAATATAAGAACGCTTGCTCCATTGGGATTTTCGGGGGAAGTGGTAAGCCATAACGGTTGTTCATTATCATGACCGTCAGCAGCGCATCCATGGGGCAGGAATGCCCCCGGATCGTAGGTCCACAACATAGAATTAAGGGTCACGACCCGTTCCTCAGAGCCTGCCATGATCACAGCACTGGCACCGCTGGCCACCACCTTCTCTAGCAGTTTCGGAAGCGCCCTCTCCAAGGGGTGCTTCTTTAACTGATAGAAACAAACCTCTGTCACAATCCTTCCTTCGCCCCGCTCAATCCCCTTCACAATAATCGGCAACGAACCGATCAAGAAGACGCACGCCGAATCCAGTGCCGCCCTTGGGAACTGTGGGCTTGTCCTTGGATGACCAGGTAACACCGGCAATATCCAGATGAGCCCAAGGAACCTTATTAACAAATCTTTGGAGGAACTGCGCCGCCGTAATGCTGCCGGCGCCACGTATGCCGGTAATATTCTTCATATCGGCAATATCGCAGTTCAGGAGTTTGTCAAATGAATCATTAAGAGGAAAGCGCCAGATCTGTTCCCCGACGGCATTTCCGGATTTTGTTAAATGGGCGGCCAAATCATCGTCATTTGCAAAAAGGCCGGCAATCTCGTTGCCAAGGGCGACGATAATGGCGCCGGTGAGAGTCGCCAGATCGACCATAAGGCGGGGCTTAAACCGCTTCTGACAGTAGTAGAGAGCGTCGGCTAAAACCAGCCGGCCTTCGGCATCGGTATTGAGAACCTCGATAGTCTGGCCCGACATAGAAGTGACAATATCTCCGGGGCGCTGGGCGGAACCAGAGGGCATGTTCTCCACAAGCCCCACCACGCCAACGGCATTGACCTTCGCCTTACGGCCGGCCAAGGTCTTCATCAGGCCGATAACTACCCCGGCTCCTGCCATGTCCCATTTCATATCTTCCATACCCCCAGACGGTTTGATGGAAATACCGCCAGTATCGAATGTCACACCCTTGCCGATGAAGGCTACCGGACGTTTATTTTTTGCCTTGGGAGCGCCCTTCCATTGCATCATCACTACACAGGGAGAATGCGCACTTCCCTGAGCCACACCGAGCAAAGCCCCCATTCCCAACTTTCGCAGCTTAGCCCGATTGAGGACTCCCACCCTGACACCGAGCTTTTCCAGGACCTTAGCCTGTTCCGCTAGGGCCTCAGGATAAAGAACGTTAGATGGTTCCGAAACCAAGTCGCGGGCGAGGAAAACGCCCGCGGCAGTCTTTTCCATAGGCACGAAAGCTTTTCTCACCGACTCATGCCCCTTAACCAAAATGATTAGAGTCTTAAGTGAAGGCTTATCCTTGGGTTTTTCCTTGGTGCGGTATTTATCAAAACGGTAGGACCGCAGCCGCGCTCCAAAAGCCAAATGGGTGGCAATGTCACCAGCACCAAGGGAAGTGCCTTTCACAGCATCTACCGCAATTTGGACCGTGCTTTCGCCACTCGTGGCGAGCCCGGCAACGATATGTCCTCCAGCATCCTGTACGCGCTTATCGTCGATATCCTTCGCTTTGCCAATACCAAGTAAAACAAGCCGTTTTAAGGGCAGATTCGAAGGCGCGAGCAAACTCAGCAATTGTCCTTTTTCTCCTTTAAAACGACTAGCCTTCATGGCCCGGCTCACCGCGCCGCTGCTTTTCCTGTCTAGGGCAGCAGCCGTGGAAAGCATTTTCCTGCCCTCGAGCACGCTAACAACGAGGGTTCCTGAACGGGGTTGAGAAGGGCCCGAAAAAGTTATTTTCATTAGAGTTTTTCCATTCTTTCTATTCGTTAAGCGCAGGCTCTTTCCGGAGGTTCCCAAAAAAATCATGGTAATGTCTAGTCAATCACGACTCTACCCATCCCCCAGACAAAGTGAAGTCAAACTTGACGGCAAGGCAGAGATAACAATAGTCTTCAGAATTGGGGAAAGTCTGTGTAAAATCAATGAGTTTTCTCTGATACTTTTTTACTTTCCCATCTCTGGGTAAACCATGTCTCCCTTTTCTTGGAGATGGGAGGGACAGTCGCACCTATCAAGGTTTCACGTTTATGCAAAAAGTTTCCGGCTATATTCTGCGCCGATCAATCACTGCCTTGCTTTTTGTGACCTTGCCTTTGGTCTGTGCAATCTGGCTGATGCAGTCGTTACGACTCATTGATCTTATCGTCAACCGCGGCCTACCGGTATCTATGTTTCTTTATATGTCCGCATTGATGCTACCCACCTTCCTAGCGCTGATACTCCCCATTTCTCTGTTCGCTGCCGTGCTTTTTGCCTACAACCGGATGACCGTAGATAGCGAACTGGTAGTTATGCGGGCTGCGGGAATCAGTCCGAACGGCTTGTCCAAGCCGGCACTCCTCTTGGCGGGAATTATCACCGTAGTCATCTATTGCCTAACACTCTACCTGCTGCCGATGTCTTTTAGAGAATTCAAAGACCAGCAGGTTACAATCCGTAGTGATTTTTCCACAGTGATTCTCCAAGAAGGTGTCTTTACCGAAATTTCCAAGGGAATCATGGCCTTTGTCCGAGAGCGTGGGAGTGAAGGGGAGCTTCTAGGCATCATCGTCCATGATGGACGCAATATGGAACAACCTGTGACAATTATGGCCGAAAACGGAGCCTTGGTTCGCACCGATCGTGGTCCCCAAGTTATCATGTTAAACGGTAATCGGCAGGAGGTATCAAGAGAGACAGGAAAGCTCTCGCTGCTTCATTTCGATCGCTATTCTTTTGACATCCCCACCGCTAACGATACCACCGGGAAGAGGTGGCGCGAACCCGGAGAACGCTTTCTTGATGAACTTTTTTATCCAGATATGACGGACGAAAATAATAAATTCAACGCCGCTAACCTGAGGGCTGAGGGCCACGAGCGTTTGACCATGCCGATCTACGCCCTGACTTTTACCATCATTGCACTAGCGGCCCTTCTTTCGGGGAATTTCGACCGGCGCGGCCTAGGGAGGAGGATGGCTGTGGCAATCCTCCTCATCATCATCATTCAAGCTGGAGCTTTGGGCTTTACCAATCTCGCCACCCGTTTTCCGTCCTTGGTTCCTCTAGTGTATCTTAATGCCTTGCTCCCTTTGGTCGGTGGACTTTACGTGCTCTTTGGCCGTAGAAAACGGATAAGTGGCCATATCTTCTCTCGTAGTCCAGCAACATTGGAGCGGTAATCGATCTGGTCTGAACAAACGTAATCCTCTATTGGAAACAGTGGAATGCGCCTTTCAATGACACTTTCAAAGTATATTGGCCGCCAGTTCCTGTTTTGGTGCGGTGGGATTTTTCTATCCCTGACCGCCATTATTTTCATGATTGATCTGGTAGAATTGATGCGCCGTGCCTCGACAAAGCAACAAGTCACCCTGGATATAATTGCCCAGATGGCGCTACTAAAAATTCCTCTTATGGTTCAGGAAATTGTCCCTTTTGCCATTCTTTTTGGCAGCATGCTGGTTTTCTCACGCTTAACCCGAGCCCATGAACTGGTGGTGGCCCGGGCGGCAGGTGTCTCCGTGTGGCAATTCCTCCTACCAACTCTGGTAATTGCTTTCCTCCTAGGCTGTTTCAGCATCACCATTTTTAATCCTTTTGCTTCGATCACTACCACGCGTTTCGAGCAGCTTGAAAGCCGCTACCTGCGTGGCAAATCTAGCCTTCTCGCCATGTCGCACACCGGATTGTGGCTGCGTCAATCGGATCAAAACATACAATCCATTATTCATGCCCAGAGGTTACTCCCCAACAGTTTCCAGCTTCAGGATGTAATAATTTTTTTATTTGAGAATGAAGACAAGTTTACTGGTCGTATTGATGCCAAAACGGCAACACTGGAGGACGGGTATTGGCAACTCACCCATGCATGGATTACGGCGCCGGACACGCCTTCCGATTTCAAGAATGACTATCGTGTCAACACCGAGCTCACTTTCGAGAAGATTCAGGAAAGTTTTGCTCCACCGGAAACCATGTCTTTCTGGAGCCTTCCTGATTTCATAGAAGTCATGGAGGACGCTGGCTTTTCTGCCCTCAGACATCGTCTTCATTGGCATACAATGCTAGCTCTTCCTTTCCTCCTATGCGCTATGGTCTTGATTGCCGCCACTTTTTCCCTGCGCTTGGTACGTCACGGTGGTACGGCACTAATTGTGGCCGGAGGAATTTTAATAGGGTTCCTTTTTTATTTTTTCTCTGATGTCGTGCATGCTCTTGGTCTTTCGGCAAGTCTTCCAGTTACGCTTGCCGCCTGGTCCCCGGTAAGCATAATTGTTCTTTTAGGTCTTACCATGCTCATGCATCTCGAGGACGGCTAGATGTTTTCGTTGCCCCGTCAAGTCCGAGTCTTCGGCAGCTGTTTATGGGCCATCCTAGTAGTTTCCACACTGGTCATTATGACCCCGTCTTCCGGAAATACGGAAGGCCTTACCTCCAGAGATACTCCTGCTCGTCTTACCGCTGAACAGATCGAATACGATCAGAATCGTGGTCTCATTATTGCTTCCGGCAAAGTGGAGATCATGCAGGGAGACCGTATCCTTCTTGCCGACACTCTTATCTATAACCAGTCCACAGAATCCGTCAGCGCAGAGGGGAACGTGATGTTACTTGAACCCTCTGGTGAGGTTTTATTTGCCAACTTTGTGAAACTAACGAATGAGATGAAAGACGGCATCATTAAGCAGCTAAGGATACGTATGAAAGATAACAGCCTGATGGCCGCCAACAGTGGCCGCAGGCAAGGTCCCATAACGCATATGAGCAAGGCCGTTTTTTCGCCCTGTAAACTTTGTGAGGAGAACCCAGAGAAGCCACCTCTCTGGCAAATAAAAGCTACCCAGGTGATCCACGACAACGAAGCCCATGATATCGAATACAAGGATGCCTTTCTTGAGATGTTCGGAGTGCCGGTTTTATACACACCCTATTTTTCCCATCCTGATCCTGAGGTAAAGCGACGGAGCGGGTTCCTAGTGCCCTCTTTCGGTACTGGTAATCTCGGCTTTACCAGCAAGACACCCTACTATTTCGACATCAACCCACAAATGGATGCAACCCTGACCCCCATATACACAGCCGATCAGAATCTGGTTATGGCTGGCGAATTCAGGGAACAGCTGAAAAATGGAAAATTTGAAATTGAGGGCAGCATCACCAGAGCAGACCGTGTTGACGATGAGGAAGTAATCGAGAAAGATGTAATACGTGGCCACATAAAAGCTAATGGTCGTTTTGATATTAATCGCACGTGGCGCTGGGGATTTGATGCCTATCGCGCCACCGACGATACCTATTTACGGCTTTACGAATTTGACGGGGAACAAATTCTCAAATCCCGTCTCTTCGGGGAGGGATTCCGAGGCCGTAATTATGCATCATTTGACAGCTATCTTTTTCAGGATCTTCGTTCCGACATCTTCTCAGGTTCCACAGCACAGATTCTTCCTATCCTCGACTATAATTTCGTAGGACAGCCTTCGCGATGGGGGGATTATTGGACGCTTAATACAAATTTAATGAACCTTGTGAGGGAAGAAGGAATCGATAGCCGCAGATTCTCTGTTGAAGGCGGATGGCACCGTAATTTTAGTCACATCCACGGCCATATTTTCAATCTTTCCGCCACCCTCAGAGGCGACATTTATAACGTCAATCAACCTGACGGCTCTAATCTTGATAGCATCACAGGTCGAATCTTCCCACAGCTTTCCGTTAATTGGCGGTTTCCCCTCAAACGTAAGATGGGAACCACCCATCAGTTGATTGAACCCATCGCCTCAGTCATCCTGAGCCCAAACGGCAGTAATCCTAACGACATTCCAAACGAAGACAGTCTTGGCTTCGCATTTGACGACTCCGACCTTTTTATCCCCAACCGTTTTATCGGACTCGATAGGGTGGAAGGTGGTAAGCGGGTTGATTACGGTGTGCTTCTAGGAACTTATGGATCAAGCGGTGGAAGTACCACGGCTCTCATTGGCCAAAGTTATCGCCTGCGCGATGACTCTACATTCTCGGCGCCGTCTGGCCTTGAAAACCATCTTTCTGACCTCGTTGGATATGTTTCTATAAAACCTAGTAATTACCTTGATCTGCTCTACCGGTTCCGCCTCGACAGGAAGAGCTACGCCCCTACCGTTAGCGATTTAGCCTTTAACGCTGGGCCTGACATTTTTCGGGTTAATACGAATTACCTTTCCATTAATTCCGGAGCCAGTGGTATCGATAGTGAGACTTTCGAGGAACGTGAGGAAATCTCGTTCGGCCTAAGTTCGCACTTCCATGAAAATTGGACGATTACAGCGAACGCCACGCGGAACCTACAATCAGATGGAGGCATGATATGGATGGGAAGCACGCTGACATATGAAGACGAATGCTTCTCTATTCTCTCCAGTTATAGCCGCAGCTTTACCCGGGACCGAGACCTCGAGCCCACGGATACGATCTTTGCCCAGCTAGCTTTCAAGCATCTTGGCAGCTTTCAGACCCAGAAATCCTTCCAACAAGCCTCTCCTGATGAGACAGAACCTTACTAGAGCTAGCCAACCAGGGGAATTAGTGACCACACCCTGGCTCCCAGGAATGCGGCGTTTTCTTATTCTCACTTCTCTGTACTTTTCCCTCCTCGTGTCGCCATACGCACACGGTCAGGAACTGCAAAGCATCGCAGTTGTCGTCAATGATGATGTAATCTCAGAGTACGATTTATATGCTCGCTTAAAGCTGATCTTGATGTCTCTTAAGCTTGAAGATTCGTCAGAAACTCGCAAGGGATTATTACCTCAGGTCAGGCGTTCCCTGATCGACGAAAGCCTCAAACTTCAGGAAGCCAAGAAAGAAAAAGTCTCTATCAGCAAGTCGCAAATCGATGATGCTATGCGATTCCTCGAAAAGAAAAATGGAATAGAGGAGGGGAAATTAGGTGAACATATGGAGCTTAACGGCGTAGATATTGCCACCTTGGAATCACAGTTACGTGCTTCACTATCATGGAATAAGCTGGCGGATAAGCGTCTTTTACCCTTCGTCGATGTGGGTGAGGAGGAAATTCAAGAAGTCATTGAACGCATGGAACAAAACAAAGGAAAACCGGAATATCTAGTCGCGGAGATTTTTCTTCAAGTGGACACGCCAGATGAGGAGAAGAGAGTAAAGGCAACGGCCGAAAAGCTTATGGACTACATCGAAAAAGGGCGTGCCTTCCAACAGTTAGCACGGCAGTTTTCCCATTCCGCTTCTGCTGCCACCGGAGGTGATATCGGTTGGATCCTTCCCGGAGACTTGGTCGAGGAACTTGAAAAAGCCCTCGCATCCATGGTGAAGAATCAGGTAACCGGGCCTATCCGAAGCCCTGCGGGGTTCCATATTCTATTGTTGCGTGGCAAGAGGGTCAGTGGCTCCAAAGGAGACGCAAGCATCGAATTGCGTCAGATTTTTCAGTCACTACCGCCAGGGGTAACTGAAAATGAAATTGAGATCGTGACGAAGAGGATCGCCAAATTGAGTGAAGGTCTTTCCGGTTGTAAGGCCATGGCCGCACTTACCGACGATAGCGGGGCTGCCTTGTCCAATGATCTAGGAATGATGAAAATAAGTGATCTTCCTGACAACGTTCAAAAAGTGGTTAGGAAAATTAAAATCGGAAAACCCAGCGATCCGGTTATAGCCGGTGGCGGGGTTATGGTTTTTATGGCCTGTAGCCGCACCCAGCCACAATCCACCATCCCCGGACGCGACCAAATCTCCAGGCAAATTGAATTCAAGCGTCTTGACCTTTTGTCACAGCGTTATCTTCGTGATCTCCGGCGTGCGGCCCATATCGATATCCGCATCAAATAACCCTGCACTTCCGGGATCCTTACCCATGTCAGTTATAGAAGAATTTAACCAGTTCAACCTACCTCTGGCATTAACCATGGGCGACCCTGCGGGGATAAGTTGCGAAATCACCCTAAAGGCGTGGTGGAACCTTGCAAAAATGGCACGCAAAAAACCCATAAGGAAACCTCTAACCTTTTTTGTGATTGCCGACCCTCATCTTTTCCGAGCGCTTTCACGGAAGCTGAATATTGAGGCTCCTATCCAACTCGTCGAAACTCCAGAACAGGCTGCGTCCGTCTTTTCTAGCGCCTTGCCAGTCATGCCTTTGAACTTACCTGCAGCAGTCATCCCAGGAAGGCCCGACCCAGAAAACGCATCATCCGTCATAAATTCTATTGATCGCGCCCTTGATCTGGCGCTAGGGGGGCGCACGGCAGGTATAGTTACAAACCCCATCCACAAGAAATGTCTTGCGGAAGCCGGTTTTACTTACTCCGGACATACCGAATATCTCGCAGAATGTGCAGGAATCGGTTCTCAGGTTGCCATGATGCTTGCGACTCCGCACCTCCGCGTCGTGCCAGTAACGGTTCACGTGGCCCTGGCAAAGGCAATTCATCTCCTGACGAAAGAGATGATAGTGACCGCCGCACATATTACCGCCACCTCCCTAGTTCAAGACTTCGGTATCCCGCATCCACGGATTGCCGTAGCAGGACTTAACCCCCATGCCGGTGAAAGTGGCGAAATAGGGCGGGAAGAAATCGAGATCATTACTCCCGCCATAGAAGAAATCCGTAACGCCGGCATCCTCGTGAATGGCCCCTCTCCTGCGGACACGCTGTTCCATGCCTCTGCCCGCACGAAATTCGATGCTGCCTTGTGCATGTATCACGACCAAGCACTGATACCTATTAAGACCGTGGACTTCGAAAATGGCGTTAACATTACCCTCGGCCTGCCTTTCGTGCGCACATCACCAAATCATGGCACAGCTCTTGATTTAGCTATGAGCGGCAAGGCCAGAGAACGCAGTCTTCTCGTCGCGTTAACGACCGCCTATGAAATAGCAAGACGCAGAAACATTGGACTTAAATCCGTTGCCTGAATCCCGACAAGCCGTAGACACCTCCACCCGCAATCTGCCCCCTCTTCGCGAAATCATCGCCAGATACGGCCTATCCGCTAACAAATCTTTGGGGCAGAACTTCCTCTTCGACCTCAACCTTACCTGTCGAATCGCCCGTTCCTCCGGTAATCTAATGGGGAAAACGGTCATCGAAGTTGGCCCCGGTCCCGGCGGTCTGACCCGAGCCTTGCTACAGGAGGGTGCCCACGTTATCGCCATCGAACGTGATGAACGGTGCCGAACCGCTTTAGAGGAACTTGCCGAGGCCTATCCGGGACAGATGATCACGGTTTTCGGTGATGCGCTGGAACAGGATCCGCTACAGTTCTGCCTTTCTGGAGAAACCCCTGAGATAATTGCCAACCTACCCTTCAACATTGCTACTCCGTTGATTTTCAAGTGGCTTGAAGATGCGAAACGATATGCCGGCATGACCCTCACTCTGCAGAAAGAAATGGCAGAACGTATCACGGCCACGCCACGGTCAAAAAATTATAGTCGCCTTTCTGTCATGACCCAGTGGCGCTGTGAAACCCGTGCCCTATTCAAGATTCCACCACGCGCATTTATCCCCCAACCCAAGGTGACATCTATGGTTATCAGGCTGATTCCACGCGAACAGCTCCTGGCTGAAGCTGATCCAGAAACGCTAGCTATGGTGGTCAAATCCGCCTTCGGTCAACGGCGTAAAATGCTGCGCAGTTCTCTCAAAGCCCTTAACGTTGATACATTACCACTCCTCGAGGCGGCCGATATTCTACCCACGGCTCGTGCAGAGGAACTTACAGTAGAACAGTTCTGCGCACTGGCCCGCGCACTGGATGAACAGGTATAGCCAACTACCTCTACTGACCTTCACGCAGGCCCTTGACAAACTCGGCTAAGCTGGTCTGTCTTTTGCGCCGCAATCGTTCCACGTCGAGAATTGCCTGCACTTTAGTCACGCTGTCTTCCGCATCATTGTTGATGATGATGTAATCGTAGTCGCTCCAGTGGCTCATCTCATCGGCGGCCTGCGCCATGCGGCGAGATACTACCACGTCACTGTCCTGGGCACGGTCATGAAGACGGCGCTCCAGCTCGGCAGTGGAAGGGGGCAGGATGAAAATACCCACAAAATCGTCGCGGGAGCTCTGTTCAAGCTGTTGCGCGCCCTGCCAATCAACGTCAAATAAGACGTCGTGTCCCTTGGCCAGTTCCTCCTCCACGGGGGCCCTGGGCGTGCCGTAGTAATTGCCAAAGACTTTGGCATATTCCAGTAGCTCTTCGCGGTTTACCATCAGGTTGAACTCACTCTTTTCGATAAAATGGTAATCCACGCCCGCTGTCTCTTCCCGGCGCTTATCTCTTGTCGTTACCGATACTGACATAACGAGACCCTTGTCACGGTCCAGTAGCGCCCGTGAAATTGTGGTCTTCCCGGTGCCTGATGGAGAGGAAAGAACCAGCATCAGACCACGGCGGCATATTTTGAGGGGAGAACCATAATCGGAATCGGAGGATGTCATCATCGAGATACTACCTATTTAAGTATTCTGGATCTGCCTACGGAACGGACAATTAAGACAAATAAACCACCACAAATTAAGAAAATTCCTACACCCAAACCTAACGTTTGTCGCGGACCTTGCGCCATTTAGCGACTTTGCGGTTATGTTCGGTCAGAGTGTCCGAGAAGACATGACCGCCGCTGCCATCGGCCACAAAATACAGGTCGTCACTTTCCGCAGGATGTAATACGGCGTGAAGAGCCAGCAAGCCAGGATTGCTTATAGGAGCAGGAGGAAGGCCATCGATCATGTAGGTGTTTGAGGGCGTCTTTTGCTTCAGGTCTTCATGGGTCAGCGTACGCCCTAGTGGGCCTGTACCTCCGGTCAGATCGTAGACAACGGTAGGATCCGATTGCAGACGTATGTGGCGGCGAAGACGATTGTAGAAAACTGCTGCAATATGGGGTCGTTCTTCCGCCACCGCAGTTTCCTTCTCAACGATTGAAGCCAATATCAACGCCTCTTGCGGGCTTTTCAGAGGAAGTCTAGGCTCGCGGGAATCCCATTCTTTCCTTAGCGCCTCCCTCATAGCGTGATGCATGCGTGAGACCACCTCCGCGCGGGCGTCTCCCCAGGAAAAATGATAGGTTTCCGGCAACAGAATGCCCTCTCCTGGTAAGGGTGGGACATCGCCTTGCAGCCCCTCCGTTTCGTACAGAAGCTTGGCGACTTGAAAATTGGTCAATCCTTCGGGAACCGTAAGGCGACGTATAACAGTGCGTCCCGAACGCAGAATATCCATGGCTGCACGGGCGCTTACATGAGCGGGGAAAGCATACTCCCCAGCCTGAAGCTCGCGAGTGGCGGCCTCATAATGCACCCCTAGAACGAACATCATAGCACTGTCGACCACTTTCGACTGGACCAGCAATTCAGCAATTTCTCCAAGTCCTGTTCCCGAAGGGATAATCAGCGTGACTGGCTCTGTCAGCGGGCCAAGAGTTGTGAAACGATCCGTAAGGTAGAAAAATAGGGAGAGAAGAATGACTCCAAGCGCCGTCGCCGTGAAAGTGATGCGGAGAAGCCACCGCCGCATGGCTAGACCTTAGGCTCCCTCAAGGGGCAGGGCCAAGCACCAACGAGGCGTTGGTGCCGCCAAAGCCGAAGGAATTTGAAAGGGCGTAGCATACCTTACACTCTTTGGCCTCATGCGGCACCAGATCAAGGTCGCACTCCTCAGAGGGGTTATCAAGATTAAGGGTGGGAGGCACCACTCCGTCACGAATAGCAAGAATGGAAAAAATCGCTTCAACGCTTCCTGCGGCCCCCAGCAAATGACCAGTCGCAGACTTGGTAGACGACATGGACATTCCTTCGGCAGCGGCACCTAATACTTTTTTTACGGCGCCCAGTTCGATTGCGTCTCCCGTGGGAGTAGAAGTGCCATGAGCATTGATATAGTCGATATCTTCGGGGTTAATCCCTGCTCGCTTGATGGCGGCGCCCATGGACAGTACGGCGCCGCGCCCATCCTCCGCCGGTGCCGTGATATGATGAGCATCGCCGGATAGGCCATACCCGAAGAATTCTGCATAGATTTTAGCACCACGTTTTTTTGCGTGTTTGTACTCCTCAAGAATGAGAACACCAGAACCCTCACCCATCACAAAACCGTCGCGGTCTCTGTCCCAGGGGCGGGAAGCCTTCTCAGGCATATCATTGAAGTTGGTGGACAACGCCTTGGCGGCAGCAAAACCAGCCATACCAATGCGGCAAACTGTAGCCTCCGTCCCTCCGGCCACCATAACATCGGCATCACCCCACTGAATCAACCGTACCGCGTCACCAATGGCGTGGGCGCCGGAGGAGCAAGCGGTCACAACCGCGTGGTTTGGACCCCGGAAACCGTATTTTATGGAGACGTGTCCGGAGGCGAGATTGATAAGACAGGCCGGAATAAAGAAGGGGGAAACCCGTCTCGGTCCCTTTTTTGATAGGATAAGGGAGGTGTCGTGAATGCCCTCCAGACCGCCGATTCCAGAACCGATTATGACTCCGGTGCGCTCCAGTTCTGAGGTTTCTGTTGGCGTCCAGCCGGAATCCTCTACCGCTTGGGTAGCAGCGGCCATAGCAAAAATAATGAAGTCGCCCATCTTGCGCTGATCCTTGGGCGTCACCCAGTCATCGGGTTTGAAAGCACCCTCTCCATCCCCGCTGGGTAATTGACCAGCGATCTTACAGGAAAGGTCTGAAACGTCGAATCTTTCAATAGCTGAAATGCCAGACTGGGATTTAATCAGCCGTTCCCAGCTGGACTCAACCCCGCACCCCAAGGGCGTAATCATGCCCATGCCAGTTACAACCACACGCTTCATAGGGTGTCTTACCGATTTATTATTTACGCCTGTCCAAGCAAACCCGCTACGACTCGAAGCAGGCTAGGGCTGATTCTTTTCGATGAAACTAATGGCGTCTTTTACGAGGAGAATGTTTTCAGCAACATCATCGGGGATTACGCACCCGAACTCCTCCTCTAATGCCATCACAAGTTCTACTGTATCAAGGCTATCGGCGCCTAAATCGTCGATGAAACTGGCATTATCCGTCACTTTAGCCTCATCAACACCGAGATGATCCATTACGATTTTTTTGACGCGCTCAGCAATATCACTCATGTCAATGTTTCCCTTGGACTTAACGAATTTTACTAACTTAAAAAGGACCGAAAACCTCGCAAAAAGTGTTTTTAACACAAGCGGCGGATTACCTATCATACTTTCACAGTCTGGCCAATAGATTAGGAATCAACCTCATTTGCTAACATTCAGATCATCGCCATTCCCCCGTTTACATGCAAGGTCTGTCCGGTGATGTAAGAAGCCTCGTCGGAAGCCAGAAAAGCCACTGCAGCAGCAACATCATCACTGCCCCCCAAACGTCCACAGGGGATATTATTGAGCAGACGTTCCCGTGTCGTGTCATCAAGGGCATCGGTCATGGCGGTGGTGATAAACCCTGGGGCTATACAGTTGACGGTGATACCGCGCGTGGCTACCTCAGCCGCCAGCGCCTTGGACATGCCGATCAGCCCAGCCTTCGAAGCGGCATAGTTGGCCTGCCCTGGATTCCCTGTGACGCCAACTACCGACGCAATTCCAATGATACGGCCCCAGCGGGCCTTCATCATTCCCTTGAGACAGGCCCTGGATAGGCGAAAACCAGCCGTCAAATTAACATCTAGAACCTTTTGCCAGTCCTCGTCTTTCATCCGCATGAAGAGTGAATCACTGGTGATTCCAGCGTTGTTTACCAGGATGTCGATGCCACCCATAGCCGCCTCTACCTCCCCTATCATAGATACGGCAGCGTCAGCCTCGGTGATATCGGCGACAGCCACGAAGGCTCGCTCCTTCAGTTCTGCGGACAGATCCTCCAGCCCTTCGCGGCGCATATCCGAAAGAGCTACAGTGGCCCCTCTAGCGTGCAGGGTGCAGGCAACAGCGCTGCCGATTCCACCCGACGCACCGGTGATAAGTGCCCGTTTGCCATCAAGATCAAACATGTTTCCTACGTCATATGCTCCATGAGGCAATCAAAAATCTTTCAGCACCGCCTCTATATCATCGGGTGATTGAACCGAACGGGCGGAAAGATCGCGATCAATGCGCCGGGTAAGGCTGCTTAATACTCTGCCAGCCCCTAGTTCCACCAGTTCCATAACCCCCTGTTCCCTCATATAGAGCACACTTTCCCGCCATCGCACCATACCGGTCACTTGTTCCACCAAAAGGCCGCGGATCACCCCAGGATCATCAACGGAGGTGGCCGTCACATTAGCAACCAGTGAAACCACGGGCGGGAACATGGATATATCAGCGAGGGCCTTCTCCATAACATCCGCCGCGGGTTTCATCAGTGGACAATGAAACGGTGCACTAACGGGAAGGACGACACTACGCCAGCATCCCTTTCCTTCCGCTAGCTCTAAAGCACGGCCCACTGCATCCTTGTCGCCGCTGATAACTACCTGGCCCGGAGCATTGTCGTTTGCAGGCGTGCAAACTTCTCCGTTCGAGGCATCAGAAGCAATGCTAACAACATCTTTCAAGTCAAGGCCGATTAAGGCCGCCATCGCCCCCTTGCCCACCGGAACAGCGTTTTGCATGGCCTGCCCGCGGATCTTCAGTAATCGCGCGGTATCAGCTAATTCAAGCGCGCCCGCTGCTGTAAGAGCCGAATATTCACCAAGCGAATGCCCAGCAACAAAAGCACAGGATTTTATGAGATCAAGCCCGCCCTCCTTTTGCAGAATTCTCACCACAGCCATGCTGACCGCCATCAAGGCCGGCTGGGCATTTTCGGTGAGTAAAAGTTCCTCGTCTGGTCCGTTAAACATGAGTCGGGATAAATGCTGGCCCAAGGCATCGTCCACTTCCTCAAAAAGATGGTGGGCAGCGGAGAAAGCTTCTGCCAGATCATGTCCCATCCCTACATACTGGGACCCCTGACCAGGAAAGATGAAAGCGTAAGCCATGATCTCTGTGTTTAGTATTGTCTGGAAGGTGAAAAAGGATAGGAAATACCTGCCCTTCATAACCAGCACCATACCCTCATGCAAGCTTGCGCTAGGAGTGGAAACATGTATAGTGCGCCGCCTTACATGCCTCCTTGTCGGCAATGCCGGCTAGGGTCGGAGTGCTGAATCCCCAGCGCCGGCCCGTGAACAGCCATAAGGAGCCTTAATGCCTTACTACGAGAGCGTGTTCATCGCGCGCCAGGACGTTTCGGCTAGTGCCGCCAAAACTTTGGCCGATAAATTCGCGGATATTCTTAAAACCAACGGTGGTAGCGTATCCAAGCGCGAATACTGGGGCCTACGCTCCCTGGCCTACAGAATCAAGAAAAACAAGAAAGGTCATTACTTCCTCTTCAATACGGATGCCCCTTCGCAAGCCATCCAAGAGATGGAACGCCATATGCGCCTCGATGAGGATGTTTTGCGTTTTCTGACTCTCCGCATTGAAGAGATTGACGAAACACCTTCGATTATGATGCAGAACCGTGGACGCTATGATGATAAATTCGGCGATTCCACGTCCTCCGAGCCCTCTAAGCAAGTTCCTAAAGCCGAAATAGTGGCTTCTGACAAATCCCCAGAGAATGACTTGGAGACATCCGATGAGGATCGTCCTAACGCTGCCGGGGACGGCGATTCTAAAAAAGATAACCCTACCAACGAAGCTGGTAATCAGGACATAATCGGAGACGATGCATAATGAACACAGAAAATAGAAACGATCCTGCGTCAGTGGACCGCCAAGAAACCGGTGGTAGCTCCACCGCATCGCGCCGCCGGTCCCTTTTCCGACGCCGTAAGAGCTGTCCCTTTTCTGGGCCAGGAGCACAAAAGATCGATTACAAGGACGTCAAGCTTTTACAGCGCTTTATTTCCGAACGCGGAAAAATTGTACCAAGCCGGATAACCGCCGTTTCTGGGAATAAACAGCGGGAGTTAACCCAGGCGATCAAACGGGCGCGCCTCCTCGCCCTGATCCCTTACGTATCCGAATAACCACGCATCATTTCTGCCCTATCACGTCATGCCTGCTTCCCTTTCCAGAGACAATCTTGTGGCCCTCGGTGGCGGTGTCCTGAGTGGGGCCTTTTATCTCTCCGTTCTGAGTGGAATTCCAAACGCCTTCATCCTGGCTTATCTGGCCCAGTTTCCACTTATCTTTGTCGGGTTGGGAATAGGGGTTTGGGCATCTGTCTTAGCCGGTCTGGCTGCTGTCGTTTTTATTACCTCAATCGGCGGTGCCTTCGATGCCATGAGTTTTGCTCTGTTTGGAGTCGCGCCTTCTATTCTTCTAACCAAGCTCGCACTATTAGCACGCCCGCACGATTCACAGGGAAGTGAGACCGGAGCCTCGGAAGACGATTTTGAATGGTATCCGCCCGGCGCCACGATCATGTGGCTTACTGGGTTTGGCGTTCTGATCTTTATAGCTACCCTAATTGTAGCATCAGGCCATGGCGAAGGTCTCGAAGCCATGATACGCGAGGAATTGACCCTCGCCATGGGGCGATTCCTACCCGGCTACGACGAAAACCTCAGACAGTCCGTCATCGAAACAGTAATGCCTTTCTTCCCTTCTGCCTTTTTTGTCTTCTGGCTCGTCATGATGGTCGTTAACGCGGCCCTAGCTCAGTGGGCTTTGGTTCGATGGAACAGGAATCTCCGTCCCACGCCAGACATTACACAGCTGGAACTTCCTAATATTCTGCCTATGGCCATCGCCGCGATGGGCATCACAACCATACTAGGTGAGGGAGGCACGGCCTACGCCGCGCGTAATCTTGTTGTCATTCTTTCCACGCCCTATTTCTTCTTGGGCCTCGGTGTTGTCCACGTCCTGATACGACGAGTGGCTAGCAGCGTTTTACCGCTGGTTTTGTTTTATATTTTTTTGCTGTTTCTCGGCTGGCCTATTGTCATGGTCGCCGGGCTTGGTTTCATTGATCATTGGATGGGGCTACGACAAAACCTAAATACGCAGGGAAACAGCGAGGAGGGTTAAGCAATGGAAGTAATCTTGCTGGAACGTATCGAGCGTTTGGGGCAAATGGGCGACGTAGTTAAGGTTAAGCCTGGCTTTGCACGCAACTACCTTCTACCGCAGAAAAAAGCCTTGCGGGCAACGGAAGAGAACCGTGTCTATTTCGAGAAACAGCGGGTTCAACTCGAAGCCACTAACCTCAAGCGCCGTGAAGAAGCGACGGCCGTCGCCTCGAAACTGGAAGGGCAGTCTCCAGTGATCATCCGCCAGGCAGGAGACACGGGCCACCTGTACGGTTCGGTCACCGCGCGAGACATTACCGAAGAGCTGATCGCTGGGGGATTTACCGTTACCCGTCAGCAGGTCCTTCTCGAGCAAAATATCAAACTGCTGGGCATATATAATTGCCGTATCGCGCTGCATCCCGAAGTTATCGTTACCGTTCCCGTCAATGTGGCCCGCAGCAAGGAAGAAGCTAAGGCACAGGCCGGCGGCGAATCATTCGTAATCGAAACAGGGAAAAAACCAGAGGAAGAGACCTCTGAGGAAGAAGTGGAACCAGGGGCCAAAAAGAAACAGGCACAGGCAACGAAGAAAGAAACTGAGGAGCTTACTGAATCTTCGCCCGCTGAAACTTCGAAAGAAGACCAAGAGGCCGAGAAAGAAGGCACTGACTGACACCAATCAAAACAACCGCAAACTCAACATACACCACGTCGAATGCAGAAATGAATGGCACGGCTTTCCTTGTAAATTTTTCTACCCTTCTGGAATTCAGCCCACAAGCTTGCTATAAAAAAATAGGTGTTGAGGCACACTTCGTTCTGTAATCACCAGGGAAATAGGGGATGCAGCCTTTTTCCCGCCTCCTTAAACACTTAATCACTCACGGCACCCTTCGGGTGATCGATTGCGACGGGAAATGTCATATTTTTCCGGTCAAGAAGGTCCCTGTATCACCATTCGTCTCCACGACAAATCTCTATAAGGAAGGGGGCCTCCTGAAGACGAGCTGGTCATGAATTTTTATCCACAACTTTCGACTCTTATTCGCGTGATCCACAGGTCCGACCATCTATTCATCCTCAAGCAGTCCTGCTAGTGTCTCCTCCATGGAAACGAACTCCACCCCTCCGGAAACAAAAATCACCCCACTACACCAGAACGATTCCCAGACGAAGGATGCCTCCGGCTATCGGACGCCACCTCTCAACTATGATGCCGAGCGGGCTCTTCTTGGTGCCATTCTTGTAAATAATCCAGCCTGGGAGAAAGTTTCCGACTTCCTGAAACCCGAACATTTCGCGGACCCCGTTCACGGTCGCATTTATGCTGCCGTTAGCACGCTTATCGAACGCAGCCAGGTTGCCGATCCCCGCACATTAAAGAATTTCTTGGAACAGGACGGAGCGCTGGCCGATATTGGCGGCAGCGGCTATCTGGTACGTCTCGCCGAAGAGTCGGTAACAATTCTCAATGCGATGGAATACGGTCGTATTATCCACGATCTAGCCATACGCAGAGAGCTCATCGCCCTAGGTAACGACGTTGTCAACGATGCCTACGTTTACGACTTAGAGGTGACGGCTACAGACCTTATCGAAAGTACTGAGCAGAATCTTTTCGACCTTGCCACCACCGGCCAGTATGAAGGCGGATTCCAGGCCTTCGACCACTCCCTTGAAACCGCCATTTGTGAGGCCCAGGCAGCCTTTAAGCGCGAGGGACAACTAACTGGAGTGGCCACTGGGTTGAAGGACCTCGATAAACTACTGGGTGGCCTACATTCTTCCGACCTCATAATTCTTGCCGGTCGTCCCTCCATGGGGAAAACGGCTTTAGCCACCAACATTGCCTTTCACGCCGCCCGGCAATTTCGTGAAAAGCCTGATGAACAAGGAAATACTAGAGTGGAAGACGGCGCTATCATCGCCTTCTTCTCCCTAGAAATGGCAGCCGAACAACTTGCCACCCGTATTCTTTCCGAAGAATCTCATGTGGGTTCCGACAAAATCCGACGTGGCGACATCAGTAATGACGATTTCCAGAAAATCTTGCAGACCAGTCAAGAACTCAGTTCCCTTCCACTTTACATAGACGATACGGCGGCCCTGACCATTTCCGCCATCCGCACCCGCGCCCGCCGCCTGAAGCGCACCAGAGGACTGGGGCTGATTATCGTTGACTATCTGCAGCTTCTGGCGGGCTCCAACCGCCAGCGTAACGAAAACAGGGTCCAAGAAATCTCGGAAATCACCCGCGGACTAAAAGCCTTGGCCAAAGAACTAGAGGTGCCAGTAGTGGCGCTTTCCCAGCTTTCACGAAAGGTGGAGGACCGTGATGACAAACGTCCCCAATTGGCAGACCTAAGAGAATCTGGCGCTATCGAACAGGATGCTGATGTGGTCATGTTCATCTTCCGAGAAGAATACTATGTCGCGCGACGGGAACCCAAAGAGGGAACCGAAGAGCACACGGAATGGATGCAAGCTATGGAAACAGTCCATAACCTTGCCGAACTCATCATCGCCAAACAGCGCCATGGCCCGATCGGAAAAGTTACGCTTTATTTTGATTCCCTCTCCACTAAATTCGCCGACTTGGTAAAAAGTGCTCACCTCCCCGACAGGAACTTCTAGGTTCTCATCTGGGCCCATGCATGATAAACGGCAGATCGCCGATCCCAGCAAGGCGGTGCTGACCATCAATCTCAGTGCCATTGCCGAAAATTTCTGCGATCTTTCATCCCGTCTCGCGCCAAACTGTCAAGCCGGAGCCGTAGTGAAGGCCGATGCCTACGGGCTCGGATTTGAAGAGGTTTCAAGGACATTGGCAAGGGCCGGATGTGGGCATTTCTTCGTGGCCGACCTAGAGGAGGGCGTTGCCCTTCGCCGGATTCTAAAGAAGGTGGACATTTTCGTCTTCAATGGCCCCGAAAGAAACACCGAAGCAACTTTCGACGAACACGCTCTAACGCCTGTACTCAATACCCCCGACCAGGTGCAGTCTTGGGTCGCATTCGCTAGTCTGAAGGGCGGCTGCAATGCGGTCATTCAGGTGGATACAGGCATGTCGCGGACAGGACTAGATATGGCCTATCTGGAGCAGCTCGTCGGCGGCAACGAAAAACTAAAGAGCGTAGCGCTGAGGTTCCTCATGAGTCATCTCGCCTGTGCTGATGAACCGGAGCACCCTTTAAACGCCCAGCAGCTTGCCAAGTTCTCCAAGGCACGAACCCTGCTCGGCAACCCACGGGGAAGTCTCGCTAACTCATCTGGCATATTTCTGGGGCCGGAATACCATTTCGACATGGTGCGCACAGGCGGAGCGCTCTATGGGATAAATCCCACCAAAAATACAAATAATCCCATGAATTCCGTGGTGAATCTTGAAGCTCCGATTTTCCAGGTGCGCAACATTGACAGCCCCGTAACCGTTGGTTACGGTGCCTCCGCCCGAATTGATGGGCCAGGCAAAATCGCCACTATCGCTGTGGGATACGCGAACGGTTATCTACGTTCCCTAGGCAACAAAGGCAGTGCTTTTATCGATGGGATCCGGATTCCCGTCGTAGGACGCGTTTCGATGGACTACATCACCCTAGACGTCTCCAAAGCCCCAGAAAATAAGGTCCGTCCAGGTAAAATGGTGGAGCTTATTGGCCCCCATCATGGAATCGACGCCCTGGCGAAGGAGGCCGGTACCATCGCCTATGAAATTCTCACCGGATTAGGTGCCCGCCACACCCGGGTCTATCGCAACGGCAGGATCTGACCCCATGCACGAATTCTTGCATCCCATGAGGTTTCTCAGAACCGTGGGTCCTGTCTTTTTTTCCTTTCTCGGCAGCATCATTGTTTCCTTGGCTGAATCGGCATGGCGCAAAGAGGGAACTCTATGATCTCTCGTGCCGTGCAGGCCTATGACACTCTGGTGCTCAGCAATCCCAAGTCGGTTCTAGTCGTGCTGCTCTCAATTCTGCTTTTCTTCGGTTATCACACAAAAGACTTCAGGTTGGACGCGTCGGCCGACTCCTTGTTGCTGGAAGACGACGTGGATCTCAAGAAGTTTCGGAAAATCCACGAGCGATATCCTGGTGGCGACTTACTCGTTGTGACTTACACCCCCTACAAAAATCTCTTCTCAGACCAAGCATTGGAGCCTTTGAAGCGACTCCGTGAAGAACTCAAGGAAGTCACCAGTGTGGATACGGTACTCACGATACTCGATGCCCCCTTATTCTTAAAAAGCCCGGATGTACCGTTAAAGGAAATGATCAACGACTTGCCAACCCTTGAGAAGCCCAATGTCGACCGGAGCAAGGCGAAAAACGAGCTGCTCAATAGCCATATTTACCGCGACCTCATCGTTAGTGCAGATGGTCGAACCACTGCTTTACTGTTGGGACTGGCCGAGGACCAACAGTACAACAGCTTACTCAGATCTCGAAATGAGCTGCGTGCCAGACAACGAAATATCGGTCTCTCCGTTGAAGAAACGCAAGCCCTGGAACGCATCACTACCGAATACAATCAGGCTCATGAAACGTTAAATGAGCAACGCCACCTTGACGTTGCACACATCAGAGACATCATTAAGCCGTACCGCCAGCATGGCGTTTTATACCTCGGCGGTGTTCCGATGATTACCGACGACATGGTAACATTTGTGCGCAATGACCTGATCGTCTTCGGCGGCGGCGTCCTTGTGTTTCTCATCATTGTTCTTACCGCCATTTTCCGGGAATTACGCTGGGTCGTGCTCCCGCTGCTCAACTGCTTTTATGCAGGATTAATCATGATGGGTGTACTTGGATTGATCGGTTGGAAAGTCACTGTCATTTCATCCAATTTTCTCGCTCTTATGCTGATCATCACTATCTCGATGAACATTCATTTGATCGTGCGCTACCGGCAGCTTAATCGAGATCATCCTGGTGACGATCAGTTGGTGCTAGTCAGAACCACCACACATAAGATGGTAAAACCATGTCTATACACCGCATTAACTACCATCATGGGCTTTAGCTCTCTGGTTGTGAGCGGAATCAAGCCGGTCATTGACTTCGGGTTGATGATGAGTGCCGGTTTGACGGTAACATTTGTCACCTCGTTTCTGCTGTTTCCCACGTTGCTGATGTTGATAGGGAAAGCTAGGCCTGAACCCACCTCCGACAGTGACCGGTTTCTCTTGCCTGCATATCTGGCCCGTCTGACCGAAACTCAAGGCAAAAGGATCCTGGTGTTTGCGATGATGTTGGCCGTTGTAAGTATAGCGGGAATTACCCGACTGCGCGTCGAGAACAGTTTCATAAACTACTTCAGCGACGATACGGAGATTTATCAAGGTCTCAAGCTCATCGATGAGAAGCTCGGCGGCACTACTCCACTGGAAATACTAATAAAATTCGAGGATGACTCTTACGGCCTCCTAGAGCCCGAGGACCTTGAAGGGTTGACCGAGCGAGAAATACAAATGGAGCGTGAGTATGCGGAACAACGCACCAACTCACCACAGTATTGGTTTACCCCCGACAAGATCCAGCGCATCAAAGAAGTACACGACTACCTTGAGGAACTGCCAGAAATCGGCAAGGTGCTATCGCTCGCTTCGCCGGTGCGGGTTGCTGAGAAATATGTCGAAGGGGAGCTGGACGCAATGGATTTGGCACTCCTGCATACCAAAGTTTCCCCCGAGGTAAAAAAGAGTCTTATCAACCCTTACGTCTCTATCGATGACAACGAGGCGCGGCTCCTTGCGCGTGTGTTGGATTCGAAACCGGATTTACGCCGCAAGGAGTTGCTGGAAACAGTGCACCATGACCTAGTGAACAAGCTCGGATTTGAGGAGCAGGACGCGATCGTGAGTGGGCTGCTAGTGCTCTACAACAATATGCTGCAGAGTCTGTTTAAATCGCAGATTAAAACCATAGGTGTAGTGATGCTGGGTATTGCTATCATGTTCCTAGTGTTGTTCCGCTCAATCACCCTATCAATTATCGGTATTCTGCCAAACCTGCTAGGTGCCGCGGTGGTTTTGGGTGTAATGGGATGGGCAAAAATCCCCATGGACATGATGACTATCACGATCGCCGCCATCACCATCGGTATCGCAGTAGACAATGGTATTCACTATATCTACCGCTTCAGAGAGGAGTACGCACTTACCCACAGTTATGTGGAGACCATGCACGTTTGCCATTCCAATATTGGCAAAGCAGTGTTCTATACGACCATGACTATCATCTTCGGTTTCTCCATCCTGGTGTTTTCCAACTTCATCCCCACTATTTATTTTGGTGTATTAACTGCGGCGGCAATGTTCATCGCCCTTTTGGCAGCACTCACAGTGCTGCCAAAGCTGATTTTACTGTGGAAACCATTCAGCTAATCGCACTGACCGTACCGCATAAGCAATCTGCAGACCCCGAAAGGATCGGGAAATTGGCGAAAACCGCAGCACATTATGTATGCCAAGAATGCGGCGCCAACTTCCTACAATGGAGCGGTTGTTGTGAATCCTGTGGTACATGGAACAGCATCACGGAAGAAGCTTCTCGTGACAGCGTTCCCACAGGCGCACGCGGCAGCAGAAAGGCTAGCAAACGAGGCAGCAAGGGAAATGTTGAATTCCTGAACCTAGATGACCCCACCGCTGACCTATCACGTCGCGTGACCGGAATCACTGAACTGGACCGAGTCTGTGGTGGTGGCTTGGTCCCGGGATCAGCCCTGCTGGTTGGTGGCGACCCCGGTATCGGCAAATCAACCCTTCTTCTCCAAGCACTGTGCGCGCTTGGAAGCCAAGTGGCCTGCGTCTACATTTCCGGAGAGGAATCAACTGAACAGGTGAGGATGCGCGCCGACAGGCTCGGCTTGGCGCAAGCTCCCGTCCGTCTTGCCACGGCTACTGATATCCACACTATTCTCGACACTCTAGAGACGGATTGCAGAGATGGCAAGGCTGATGTGCTGGTAATCGATTCCATCCAGACCATGTATATGGACGTCCTTGACGCCGCTCCCGGCACGGTAACGCAGGTTCGTTCCTGCGCCTGCGAATTGGTGCGTTTTGCCAAACGTCACGGCATTACCATTTTCCTCGTGGGCCATGTAACCAAAGAAGGGCAAATCGCGGGCCCTCGTGTGATCGAACATATGGTGGATACAGTCCTTTATTTTGAGGGCGAACGCGGGAACCAATTCCGCATCTTGCGCGCGGTAAAAAACCGCTACGGCCCCACTGATGAAATCGGCGTTTTCGAAATGAGCGATGCCGGCCTGCGCGAGGTGGAGAACTCCTCTTCCCTATTCCTCTCAGAACGTCCCGACGATGTACAGGGTGCTGTGGTTTTTGCTGGAATCGAGGGCACACGACCTCTGCTGGTGGAAATACAGGCCCTGGTAGCACCGTCAGTTCTGGGATCGCCACGTCGCGCCGTGGTTGGTTGGGATAGTGGCCGCTTGGCCATGACACTTGCGGTTCTTGAAACCCGTTGCGGACTTGCGCTGGGAGGCCAAGATGTTTATCTCAATGTGGCCGGAGGACTGCGCATCACGGAACCAGCGGCTGATCTTGCCGTAGCCGCCGCCATTGTCTCGTCCCTGACCGGAGAACCGTTGCCTCGTAGTACCGTGGTCTTTGGTGAGGTAGGTCTCTCCGGTGAAGTGCGCAGTGTGGGGCAAAGGAAGTCCCGTCTGAAGGAGGCTGCGAAGCTAGGCTTTGTCAGAGCCATAGTACCGAAGCAGACGTCGAAAACAAAGAAGCAGCGGGAACCAATCCTGGAAACCCTTGAGATCGCACATTTACAGGATCTGCTTGGTCATTTTGCCACCGCCACACATATCGCGGCGGAACAGACTCCCAAAAAACATCCTCCAACGCTGAAACGTGGGAAAAACCGCTAAGCCATGGAAAACCTTCCAGCCAACGCCGCCGACCTGATTGTTATTACCGTATTGCTGGTATCGTCCTTGCTTGCCTTTTCCCGCGGTTTCGTGCGCGAACTTTTCTCGGTCGGCGGATGGGTGGGCGCTATTTTCGCCACGCTTTACGGGTTTTCCTACATCAAACCCTATGCCCGCCAATGGATTTCCATAGATATCTTAGCCGATGCCGCCGCCGGCATGGCCATCTTTATCACCACGCTGATCACACTCACCCTCATCAGCCGTGTTTTGTCCGACCAGATCCGCACGCTGGGCGCTGGCAGTGTTGACCGATCTTTGGGGTTCCTGTTCGGCCTGCTGCGAGGTGTTATCATCGTTTGCCTTACCTATCTTCTGATGGCATGGATTCTTCCCAAGGAGGAACAGCCGGAATGGCTGTGCTCGGCGCTTACCATCCCCCTTGTGGAGAAAGGCGCCGATCAGTTGTTGCGACTGATCCCGGAAGGCGCCGTGGAAATAGGTGACGCATCCCATCTTCGATGTGAAAACCAGCGTATGCTGGAATCCCTGACCAGAGATGAAAACCAGCGTATGCTGAAATCCCTGACCAGCCCCCGCCCCCGGGGCAAAACGCAGAACTCCAAAGACGGCTACAGCGATACCCAGCGGCAGGATATGGATCGCCTGTTCGAAACCAACGACAACCCCTGAGGTCACCACCCAATCCATGATGAAACGCCGTCTCATACGCCTTTCCGAGACAGACCCCGTGCGTCTTTCGCCTGCTCGTCCCTTCGACGATGACAAGCCGAGAGAAGAATGTGGCGTCTTCGGCGTCTTTGACCATACCGATGCCGCCGCTCTGACGGCGCTGGGCCTGCATGCGCTCCAACACCGAGGCCAGGAGGCCGCCGGAATCGTTACCTATGACGGCAATCAGTTCCACAGCCATCGTAATATGGGTTATGTAGGTGACAATTTCGGCTCAGAGGAAATCATCCAGTGTCTCCCCGGAGCTAGTGCCATTGGCCATGTGCGTTATTCCACCACTGGCGAGACTGTACTACGGAACATTCAGCCCCTGTTTTCAGAATTTGCCTTCGGTGGGTTTGCTATCGGCCATAACGGCAACCTCACCAATGCCCTCAACCTTCGCCGAAAGCTGGTAAGCCATGGATGCCTATTCCAGTCCACCACCGATACCGAGGTCATCAATCACCTGATTGCTACCAGCCGGGCACCCAATGTCATTGATCGCGTTACCGATGCCCTGCTCCAAGTGGAAGGAGCCTATTCTTTGGTAGCCATGACCGCCGACACCCTAATCGGCACCCGCGACCCCCGCGGCGTACGTCCATTAGTTTTAGGTAAGCTAGACGGTGCCCACATTCTGGCCTCTGAGACCTGCGCCCTGGATATTATTGGTGCCAAATTTGTACGCGACGTGGAGCGGGGCGAAGTCATCGTCGTAGATGCAGGCGGAGTACATTCCTACCACCCTTTTAACCGTACGCCTTCCCGATTCTGCATTTTCGAATATGTTTATTTCTCTCGGCCAGACAGCGTTATCGAAGGTAACAGTATCTACGAGGCGCGCAAGAATATCGGCGCGGAACTGGCCCGGGAAAGTCCAGTAAAAGCTGATCTGATTGTCCCGGTCCCAGATTCCGGCGTGCCTGCAGCCCTGGGTTTTGCTGCCGAATCCAACACGTCTTTCGATCTCGGCATTATCCGCAATCACTATATGGGACGTACCTTCATCGAGCCGGGGGACAGCATCCGTCACCTAGGAGTCAAGCTAAAACACAACGCTAACCGCGCCAATATCGAAGGCAAGCGCCTAGTGCTGGTAGATGACAGCATCGTGCGCGGCACTACCTCGAAGAAGATTGTAGAAATGGTGCGCGACGCAGGGGCTAAGGAAGTGCACCTGCGTATCGCCAGCCCGCCTACGGCCCATCCTTGCTTCTATGGTATCGATACGCCGGAGCGGGAAAAGCTCCTTGCCTCCACTATGAGCGTGAAGGAGATGGCCCAGCTCATCTGCGTGGACAGCCTCGCTTTTCTCTCCATAGATGGACTCTATCGCGCCATGGGGGAAAAAGGGCGCGATAGCGAATGTCCCCAGTATTGCGACGCCTGCTTTACCGACGACTATCCCATCCCTACCAGCGATCATGATGGTGGCGAGACGAACAAGCAGTTTTCGCTTCTGGCAGAACTAACGTAATCCCTTCGCCGTCCGGACCCCCTTATGTCTCCCAAAAAGCTCGATGGCCGCATCGCTCAGGTCTTCCTTGATCTATCCCTGCCCTCCTGTCACAAAAATAGCCAAGTTATCCGCGTCGCCTAATAAGGACGCGCAGACAGACAGGCAGCGGTGACCCTCTCGCCATTTCTCCCCCAACCATTCGCATTTTCATGAGGACAATGCATGG
>Ga0187827_10000256_pt1 | contig 85001 bp, 86 predicted proteins | sample ETNtaG_39_FD_167969 | JGI IMG/M metagenome (GOLD analysis project Ga0187827, IMG submission 167969) | Marine microbial and viral communities from oxygen minimum zone, Eastern Pacific Ocean - ETNP2014_SV_150_PacBio MetaG (Illumina Assembly) | ecosystem: Environmental > Aquatic > Marine > Hypoxic... | reverse complement strand
TGCGTGCCATCAATGAAACCAGATGCTCGGCGGGTACTCGAAGCAGTTCTCTGCAGACCCCATCGACGCGAATCCGCACGATACCCGCTGACCGGTCTTTGCCCGGCTCGATGTGAACATCCGAGGCACCGAGGCGATTGGATTCGATGATAATCTTGTTGACCAGTTGAATGATCGCGCTGCTTGCCGCGCTCTGTTCATCGTTCTGTGACGCATCCGGATCGTCTTCCACCTCGACAACGACCTGTTCGTCCAGCCTTGTGAAAACGTCATCGAAATCCCCTTCAATCTCGTCGTCGTTCTCTTCACGCAAAAACTGCTGAATATGCTCCGCAATGCCAACCCGGAAAACATAGCTCTCGGCGTTCACAATCCCCTGTATTGCCATGATCTTCTGATGGTCTGCCGGATTACTGATCAGAATCACAGCTTCATTTTTGTCGCCGTCAACAGGCAGCCAGAGATTGTTGCGCAGATAGCTGGTTTTGATGTTTTCAAACAGCGTCTGAGGCAGCAGATGAGTCGGGTCATACTTCATGTAGGGTACGTTGTAATACGACTCCAGCGACCTTCCAATATCGTCCGCTTCGATACTGAAATCTTCCATCAAGATCCTGGTGATGGATCCGTTGTATAGCGGAGCGTTCTGCTCGATTTCAGCCAGATCTTCCGCACTGATTTTCCCGTCACTGACCAGCTGTTCATATGGGCCCTGTGTGCTCTTGACCAGAGAGCTGAGCTTTTTCGACAGTATGGCGGCGACCAACTTTACCTGCTTCAGATGCTGCCGGTTCAGTACCGGTTCACTCGAAGAGGCTGTGATCTGCAACACGCCACGGAGAATCTGATCTTTGATGGGAACAGCAATCATCGACCGGACATCCCGATTCGAACGCTCAGCGGCACCCTTAAGATGTTTCAAGCGGGGATGTATGGCGACCAGTTCATCTTCATCTTCTATATCCGAGACCAGCACCGGGCTCTGGCTGAGCGCCACAAAACCGACGATGGAACTCGGTCCCATGGCTATCCGACTTTGCGAGTCAGCATCGCTGCTGCGAATGCCGGTCTTGTAGGCTGTGATCATCTCCCTGCCGTTGTCGACATTCTGATAGATAGTAAAACGATGTACCTTCAGAACATCCAGCAACTGAGGTTCAACCTTCCTGAGGGAGCTTTGCAGGCGCCTGTCCGACTGCAGCTGAGCAGAAATCCGCTTCAGTTCTGCAGTAATCTGCTTGCGTTGGTTAGGAGCCGGAGTACTTTTTGGCCGATCCACCAGTTTCAATCTGTCAGCGGCAACGCTCATTTCTTAATATCCTTTGTGTTATCGCCATGTCGATGGGACCTTCACGGACCCGCGGCATTTCGTTATGTAACACCGTAACTCGCTGATCACCGCTGGCAGGCAAGGAGAGGCTGGCCAAGTGCTGAATCAGACTCGCTACGATGGCTTTTGTATACCTTGCTGCACAATCCGTACCAAAGTAGCTATTCAATTGAAAATCAATAAGTTAGATAAGCTAGTTTGAGCAGTTTATGAACCATGGGGTGTACCAGATTGCCGAGGTGGGCGACTTCGGGAGTCAGGAAGTGACGGATTTTATCCGCCTCCCTGCAAGGACAGGTCACCTACGACCATTGCGGGGAACGGCGTTGTCACATGCTGCGGGTCATCTCCAGATAGCCCCGGCCGACCAACCGCATCGATTGCGTGTCGTATACCTCCACCGCTCCCTCCCAATAGCGTATCGCCAGATCCATCAGCTGATCCTGGACGGCTGCCTGGACAACCCAGCTCTTGGCGTCGGGCAGATAGTCCATGCGCCAGCGCACCGGGTAGAGCTGCCCGGCCTGGCTTTGCCACTCCGACAGGACCTCGAGTTCGATCTCCGAGCGCGCTACGGCGCGCCTGCGCCCCTGCCGGTCGATCCAACTGCCGCTGCTGTTGCTGTCGGCCTGACCCGCCAGATCCAGTAGCTGGTAATACATCAGCTCTTCGCCACTATCGAATTGCAGCGAGAACCAGTCCCAACCGCTCTGCTCAGCGTCCAATGAGCTGGTACTCCATTCGCGATCGAACCAGCTCAACCCCGCCACTGCGGTACAACTGCCTTGCAGGCACAACTGACCTGCCGTATCCAGGCGCGAATAGGAGTAGTAGTAGGAAGCATTACCTCTAGTGGTGCTCTTTTGGCTTAATCCCTGATCACCATGCAGCACCGGCGCCTTTAAGGCGATCAAGGACAGCTGGAGTGAGAAGTCCTCGTCTCGAATATTCAGATGCCAGGGAAATTCCTTGATAGGGGAATCTGTATTCTGAGGATACTGGTTCTGAGGCCCCTTTTGAGAACTTGTGCTTCCGGGATCGCTGTTCTGAGAATCACTGTCTTGAAAATCAGGAGCGTTGGCTGTCAACTGCCAGTCATCTAACCATACTCTTAGGGGGTTGATGCTGGCACCTGCCAGCCCCGGATTGGCGCGTGAGAATCGCTGCGACGCATGGTGCCTGCGGCCGTTGATATCCGTTACCGCGGCATGCGCCATCCACAGGTCCCGCACCGCCCAACTAGATTCGCCGGATCGGGCCATGGGGCTGATGGCAGTGCGGAAAAAGGTTACCTGGTAACCATAGCGGCTGCCCTGCGGGTCGGCAACGTTGCCGGTGAAGTACCACCACTCGTTGCGGAAGCCAGGATGAGCTGCATGATCCTTCGGAAAGTGAAATTCACGGGGCTGATAGGCACGCTCAAAACCTTCGACGTCCGATCCCCCCAGAATATCCGTTAGATTGAGGGCAACCGGTTCGGCAGCTCTTTCACTACAGGCAGTGAGCAGGAGAATAGGCATCAGCAGGCGCGCTGCACGCATCATCGGTTACTCCTCCCGCAGAGCTTGTGCAGGTAAAGAAGACGATGCCTTGAATGCCGGGTAAGCGCCTGCCAGCAAAGCCGCTGCCAGCGACACAAACAGTGCCTCCGTCAGCACACCGGCCGGCACCAGATGCTGCATGCTCCACCCAAAGGCGCGGCGGTTGATGACCTCGATCAAGATTTCCGCCATCAGCAATCCAAGGGGCAGCGCTAACAATCCGGCAAACATTCCCATCAGTCCGGTCTGGCCGAGAACCATGCAGGCAATCTGCCACGGTGTCATGCCGGTGGCGCGCAGTATGGCAAATTCTCGCAGCCGCTCCAATTGCAGTGCCATCAGGGCGCTCAGCACGCCTACGAAGGCGACCAGCACGGCCAGCATTCGCAGCACATGGGTGATGAGGAAGGTGCGATCGAAAATATCCAGGATCACCTGACGAATTTCCCGGTTGGAAGCGGCCCGCCACTGAGATCCCTGCGATTGCAGCGTGTCACGTACCCTCCCCAGCAAATCCTCTTGACCGGTGGCAGTGGAGCGATACAGGGTCAACCCGGTGATGCTGTCGTCATCCCACCACTGCCTATACAAATCGCGGTGCAACCTGATCACGCCACGGCTGGAGGTATAGTCGTAGAACACACCGAGAATAGCAAAACGGTGCGCCCCTTTATCTGTATAGACGGAAATCTCGCCACCGGACTCGAGTTGCTGGTGATAGGCAAGGGGTTCGGAAACAAACACACCCCTGCCTCGCTCGAAGAGCTCCGCCGCATCAGCTACACCCTCCTTAATAGGCATGCGCTTATCACCCTGACTACGAGTCATCGCCAGCACGCGCATCGGCCCGTATTCAGTCTCGACGTTTACGATGCGGTTGGTGGTAGTGAGTGCCACACCCGGTAATCGCTGCAGATGGTCGACCAGGTCCGGCGTCAGCCCGCCATCGAAACGCTCTACCCTGGACACGTAGACATCACCGTTGATGGATTGCTCCAGCCAGGTAACCACCGTGTGTCGAAAACTACTGATCATCACCCCAACGCCGATGGTCACGGAGACCGCCACGGTCAACGCCGCCACCGCCATCCCGGTACGGCTGATACCGGCAGAAATACCACGAACCGACATTCGAGCGGTGCCGGTCAGAAACGGTGCAAACAGTATTAGTAAGGCGCGCGTCAGCAGCATCACGAGTGCCGGCACCATCAAACAAAACCCCAGCACCATAAGGGTCAGGGCGATGAATCCCTCCAGCAGAGAACCTTGTTCACTACGCACCAGCAGGGCACCCAGCAGCAGCATCACCACCCCGGCCACGAGTAGCATCGGCACGCGGCCACGCCAACGCTGCTCCAGAGCGGAGCGTTGCTGCACGCTCACGGGTGGACTGCGTGTTGCCTCGAAGGCTGCCGGGGTTGCCGCCAGCATCGTGAATCCGAGACCGAGTGACAGCCCCTTGACAAGAGAGAAGGGGTCGATCAAAAACGCGGTCACATGTAGGGTGAAAAATAGATCGTTGACGGTGCGGGTCACCAGTTGCACCAGGAACTGTCCCAGCAACAGCCCCAATAGTACGCCGGCAATGCTGGCTAACAGAGACAGCAGCATGGACTCACTCAGAATCAGCGCAAAGATCTCCCTACCTGTGACCCCCAGCGAGCGATAGATTCCAAGGGTTTTGCGCCGCTGTAGTACCGACAATGTTACCGTGTTGTAAATCAGAAGGGCCGCTACTAACAGCGCCAGCAGGCTCATAGCAGTCAGATTGATGTGAAAGGCATCCGTCATCTGCTGCAGCGATTCGTTTCGGGCTTCGCTTTCCACCAACTGGAGATCTGCGGGCAGCCACTCCTGCAACTTTATGCGATCGTTAGAATCGAGAATCAAGTCGATACGATCCAGCCGGCCGAGTCTGTTTAGCAGTCGCTCCGCAACAGCAATATCTGCGAACAGCAGGCTCTCAGTGGCTGCAGGATTGTCGCTGGGAAATATCCCTGCGAGCGTAACGGGCAGATTACGCCCTGCCGCCCTTATATCGAACTGCTGATCCACACGCAGATTGAGCTTATAAGCAGCACGCGCCGCAAGCATCACCGCATCGTCGGACAACAGAGCTTGCGACAGGCCATTGCCCGTCAGGCCCAGCGAAAACCTCTCCAGAGTCGATTCGCTGAATGGATCAGTTCCCATGAGAGTGAAGGGCTGGCCGGCAATACTCACCTGACCGGTCACGAGCGGCGCACTGGCGCGCAATCCCAGTTCCGTTCTCAATCCCGTATATACCGACGCAGAGATGCCGCCGGGGCCGCCGATGATCTGGTGCGTAATGGGTCCGGTCACTGTGGCGAGCGATAGTTCAAAGGCGCGACGGGCACTGCTGTTGGCCAGGTCCACCGCCACCACCATACAAACGCCAAGCATCACCCCGATAAACGTCAGGCTGCTCTGCCATCGATGCTGCCGTGTGAATCGCCATGCGCTGCGTCCCAGTAGGGACGCCTCAAAAGGATGTGCTAGCATGGCTTCTCTACCACGCGAAGTGGCCCTGTCGTTCAGCCAGCAGGCCGTCTTCAAGAGTAACGATGCGATCTGCACTTTGCGCCACCGCCAGAGAGTGAGTAACCAACACCAGGGTAGTCCGGTTCCGGACGGTGAGGTCCTTTAGCAGGGCCAGCACCCGTTGACCTGTCTCGGCATCCAAGTTACCCGTCACTTCATCCGCCAGCACCAGTTTGGGCGAATGCACCAGTGCACGGGCGATCGCTACCCGCTGCTGCTCACCTCCCGCCAGTTGGTCCGGAAATCGATCTCCCTGGGCGGCGAGATCGATAGCCCGTAGCAGATGATCGGTCTTCTCCTCGATTTCCGCCCTGGAGCAGCGATTCAACTCCAGCACCAGGGCGATGTTTTCGGCGGCGGTCAAGGTCGGAACAAGATTGAAGAACTGGTAGATAAAGCCGATGTGCCGACGTCTGAAAAGGGTGTTGTCGCGTTCCGACAACTTGGTGAGATCGACGCCATCCACCATTACCGTGCCGCTATCCACCCGGTCGATGCCACTGATGACGTTCAGCAGGGTGGACTTTCCGGAACCACTGCGGCCCAAGAGGGCAACCATCTCACCAACCTGAATGGTTAGGGATGCGCCCCGCAACACCGGCTGACTTTGGTCCCCTTCCCGATAGGTACGATGCAGTTGGTCGATCTGGATAAACGGGCCCGGCATGGTCACTCCTGCGTTACTACGTGTTTTATTATGTCATATTCCAGCAGCCTGATTGGCCCCCGGCCCGCGTGACTCGCTCATTCAAAGAAGATAGAATCATCCGGCAATATTCGAGGAGTAGTCATATGGCTCACACAGGCATGTTGGCCGAGACGATCAACATTCAGGGCCACAACGGCGATCTGATCGACGCTTATCTATCACGCCCTCTGGGAGAGGGACCCTACCCTGGCGTCGTGGTGATTCACCATATGCCGGGATGGGACAACGGCTCAGTGGAGATTACCCGCAATTTCGCCGCCCACGGCTACAATGCGATCTGCCCCAACCTTCATTACCGGGAAGGCAAGGGTGATCCCCGTGAAAATGCCGTCAGTGTACGAGAAGCCGGCGGCATGCCGGACGATCGGACGATGGGCGATGTGCAGGGCGCCATGGACTACCTGCGCTTTCTACCTGCTTTCAGCGGCAAAGTCGGCGTGATCGGATATTGTTCCGGCGGGCGCCAGACTTACCTTGCCGCCTGTAAACTCAGCGGCATCGACGCTGCCGTTGACTGCTATGGAGGCGGTGTTGTGGCATCGGCGGATCAGTTGAGCGAACGCATGCCGGTGGCACCCTTTGACTACACGGCTGATCTCAGTTGTCCATTACTCGGCCTGTTCGGCAATGACGATCAGCGACCCTCACCGGAGGACGTGGACAAGATGGAGGCGGAACTCAAACGCCTCGGCAAGACGTATGAATTTCACCGTTATGACGACACCGGCCACGGCTTCTTCACAACGGGCAGTCCTGCCTACCGTCAGGAAGCGGCCAGGGACGGGTGGAAAAGGATATTCGACTGGTATAAGCAGTATCTAAGCTGATCGACCTGCCAACGTTTACTCCACAATTGCCGAATAGATGATGTTCTTCAGCTGACCTCGAAAGTTGAATGTATTCGACGGCATCAGCTGGGTCATGAATATCACCACCAGATCCTCTTTAGGATCCACCCAGAAGATGGTGGAAGCGGCCCCACCCCAGTAATAATCACCACTGCCCAGTCCACCGGTTGCCACTTCCCCGAGGGTCATGGCAAAACCCAGGCCAAAGCCGACACCTTCATTGGCGGTCTCCGAAAAACCACCGATGGCCAGCTGGGTCAGATCATTACCATCTATTAAGTGGTTCTTTGTCATCAGTTCGATGGTGCGTGGTCCCAGTAGGCGGGTGCCGTTAAATTCGCCGCCACGGCGCAGCATTTCGCAGAAGTTGAGATAATCCACTGTGGTGCCGGTGAGCCCACCACCCCCTGAAAGAAACGTTGGCGTATTAAGGTAACGACTCTTGTGAGGATCATCGATCAATGTCAGAGTTTTGTCGGGTTCACGCTGATAGTTGGCCGTAAACCGATCCACCTTCCCGGCAGCCACACTGAAGGAGGTGTCCTTCATATCAAGAGGATCAAAGATATTCTCCTGCAGATACTAGTCGAAGGATTATCCGGATATCGCCTCCACCAGATAACCGCAGACATCGGTGGAATAGGAATACATCCAACGCTGACCGGGTTCGTAACGTAACGGTACCCCGGCCAACTTCTCAGTGAAGCTGCGCAGCGTCGCGCCCTCCTCTCGGGTGACCTTTTGCCGGCGGTAGATCGCATCCACCGGATGGGGGGAATTACCATAGGTCAGACCTCCCGAGTGGCTAAGCACATTGCGGAACGTCATGGGCCGATCGGGAGTTTTGGTTTCCAGACTGTTGTCCTCGCCGGAGACATACACCTGCTGGTCGCGCCACTCAGGGATCACCCTGTGCACCGGATCATTCAACTGAAAGTAGCCACGTTCATACAGCATCATCAAGGCCACCGAGGTGATCGGTTTGGACATGGAGTAGATGCGAAAGATGGCGTCGTCGGCCATCGGTTTGTCCCGTTCCCGATCCATTTTGCCCAGGGACTGAAAGTAAGCCGGCTGTCCATGCCGGGATACCACCACCTGACAGCCAACTATTTTCTCTGTTTCGATGTAGTTTCTGTTCAGATGCTCCGTGATTCTTTCCAGACGATCCGCTGCGAAACCCGCTCTTTTCGGCAACACCTGCATAATACTCTCCCCAAAACTGAAACACTGGCTTGGACGACGCAATCAATAAAACACACTTCCCTAATTCCGTGCAAGAGGTGCAGAATGCGTCCAACCCAAAGACACGACTAGAGGACAGATATCCGGCGCATCCATCTATCCCTTCGTTTGGAACATCTTGCTGCTGCGCGCAATGAGGGTCTGGGCGGCGTGCTGACGACGTTTCTGGCTAACGCTGAACGGGCTGCGCAGGAGCTGCTTGAATTGCCGCCGAGCTATGCCATCGCCTCTATGGTCGCGTTGGGAAAGCCGACCAAACAACTGACTCGGCTGAAGAGAGAGCCAGTGGAAGCATTTGCAGGAATCGATAGTTGGCAAGGAACTGCATCTACCGGGGTGTGATGTAAAGGTGTATTTGGGCTGGCAGTTTCAGACGGTCGTCGCTTGTATGGATCTGCCCGAAGCCGTTAGATTCCCGGTGTTAGCTAACAGGCTATCGAACTCTTTATTCAAGATCGTCAGGAACTTCGGTGTCATCCTCGTGATCATCGACAAGAGAAGGTGGCGCCGATACCAGAACAATAGTGATGTTGTCCGTGGCTCCTTCGCTCAGGGCCTTTTCAATCAGGTTGTCAATTCGGTCCTGATCTGATCCCGGTGAATTGAGTATCCGTTCAATCTCGTCATCAGTGACAGATCCATGTAGTCCGTCGCTACACATCAGAATCTTCTGATCGGACTGCCACTTTTCACTCATGCTATCCGCTCGAACATTGTTGAGCTCCTGAATACCCAGTGCCTTGGTGATGCCGTATTTTCTCGAATCATCAACCGCTTGTTCAGCAGTGAGTTCACCGGCATCAAGAAGAGTCTGAAGGTGCGTGTGGTCTCGTGTTATCAGATTGAGCGTCCCGTCGAAGAGATATGCCCGACAGTCCCCCGCCCAAAACACATTGTAACGGCTGCCGTGAGACAGGAGCAGTACAAGCGTGGTTCCCATATTGACGCCGTTAGCTTCAGCATCAGAATATTCCTTGATCCTTACATGGGCTGCCTCGATCGACTGATTCACGCCCTGACCGGACGATATCATGGTGGCAACGGTATGTGCACATATCGCACTGGCAGCTTCACCCAAATCCAGTCCACCAACACCGTCCGCAATGAACCACAATCCATGTCCCGGGTCGCAGACAAAGGAGTCTTCATTCTGTTCTCTTGTGCCGACATGCGTTCCAGCGGCATAGGTGCTTGGCATCTCATTACTCCCACTTGGTCAAAACCGAGTTGTCACGCTTGCGAGGATTTCGGCAGCACATAATCCAAGAATATCGGATTGACCTTCATTCAACGTATCTGTATCTGCGAGTATGGCTATCATAAACGCCACTTTCGTCAAAATCTATCGTTGCTGCTGCCCGCCTGTCGGCATTTTTCCATGATGGGCCGGCCCTGCCTGGGTCAGGAGAAATTACGGGATCACCAGCACCACTATGGAATGCTCTCGCGCAGACCGAGCAGGTACCGTGGATCGCTGCCACACTTGCCAACCTGATGGTTAGGGCAGCGTCCTGACGCGCGGTTCTGAACCGATCCAGGGCCTCGGTCACCAGAGTCTCATCCATCCTAGCGAATGGATCGCAACACAATCACCAGCGGTTATACCCAGACCAGAGTCGGTATGATCCAATTGATGGACCACGCTACGCGGACCGTGGTGATCAGTGGCTATCGCTACAGTTTCAGCGGAATTGAAGGGTATGATCATCCATCGGTCAGATTAGTTGGCAGCAATTTCGGCTCCTTTATGCTACTAACGGTCGGTATGACCGTGCAGGTAGTATACCGCCTGTCAGAGAATTCCAGAGTCGTTATCGAGCTACTGCAGGTTGCTAACGGAACTAAACTGGGGATACCAGACGACGTCAGCGCGTAAGGCAAGAAGACTCAGCCTGAAGTTCACGAACTCTCTTCAACGCGGCAATAGAGTGCCTTCGTCAAAGCCGTTTGGGTTTCCTGGATGCCTTCAATACTTGCCAACTTCACATGGCCAAATCCTCTGATCTGATCGGGCAATTCTGCAAGGGCGAGGGCCGCATCCTGATCCACGGCTTCAAAATTGTCGGCGACTTCGGTCACCAAAGCTTCATAATCCGAAATCAGCCTCCTTTCCGTACGCCGCTCGAGCGTATAGCCGAAGGGATCAAAGGTCGTGCCACGCAGGTGTTTGCCTTTGGCAAGCAATCGAAATACCGGCAGAATCCACGGTCCCATGGATATCTTTCTGGCCTTGCCCGTGACGGGATCAAGTCTGACAAGGAGTGGTGGGACCAGATGAAACTGGAGTTTACCAACATCAGAGAAGGTCTGCGCCAGGTCTACTCTGAAACTGTCAGTACTGTAAAGGCGCGCGACCTCGTATTCATCTTTATAGGCCATCAGCTTGTAGAAGTACTGTGCCACGGCCCGAGCAATCTCGTCGTTGGTGTTGCGCGCGAGCGCAACAAGGTCACTGTAACGGGCGGCGTAGTCTGCGCTTTGATAGTCGATCAGACGCTTGGTTCTGTCGGCAATCATCTCGTCCAGGGATGGTGGCTCTAAAGGAGCTGCTTCTGGTAAGAGTGCCAGCACGACCTCCGGGGAATGCACCCACTGGCGCCCCAACGCAAAGGCTTTCTTGTTGAGTGGTATGGCCACAGCGTTGAGATCGATCGCTCGTAACAGGGCATCCGCCGAAAGCGGGAGCAGACCCAGCTGATAGGCAACACCCAGCATAATCAAGTTTGCACCAATACTGTCGCCGAGAAGCTGCCTGGCAATTTGCGTGGCGTTCACGCAGGCAAAGTGTCCAGCCGGCACCGCCGTTTCGATGCGCTGCTGCATTAGGGTCAGGGGCAGATGGAAATCCCGTTGGCGGGCAAACTCGCCCGGCATCTGCTCGTGGGAATTGATGACCGCATGGCTGGACCGTTGGTTCAGGGTCGACAGGGAAGCATTTGTGGCACTGATTAACAGATCACAGCCCAGCAGCAGATCCGCGCCACCAGACCCGACGCGAATGGCGTTGATCTCGGCCGGGGAGCGCGCCAGCTTAATATGGGAGAACACCGAGCCGCCCTTTTGCGCCAGACCAGCCATGTCGATAAGGCCGGCGGCGCGGCCCTCCAGATGTGCGGCCATGCCGATCAATGCACCCACTGTAACGACACCGGTTCCGCCAATGCCGTTGACGAGAATCGAATAGGGCGCATCGAAGCTGGGTCTTGTCACAGGCTCCGGCACCTCCGGCAGATCCGTAAGAGAGACTTCCTGTACACGAAGCACGGCGCCGTTGACGGTGACAAAGCTGGGGCAGAAACCATCGAGACAGGAGAAATCCTTGTTGCAGGCAGACTGATCGATCTCGCGTTTACGCCCGAGATCGGTTTCCAGTGGTTGGATCGCCACGCAGTTGGATTGCACCCCGCAATCGCCGCAGCCCTCACAAACAGATGGGTTGATGTAGATACGTTTGTCGACGTCTGGCGCGAGGCCATGTTTGCGCCGTCTGCGGTTCTCTGCTGCGCAAGTCTGATCGTACAGAACTACAGTGGTGCCCGTGACGCGCGCCATGTCCTCTTGGACCTGCATGAGGTCGCGTCGATGAAACAAGGCAACTCCTCGAGGCAGACGCGCCTGTTCGATACGCGCCGGCTCTTCCGTGACATACGCCATCCTGGAGACACCCGCGGCCGCTAGTTCGGCTGCTATCGTGTAGCTGTCCAGACCGCCGTCATTGGCTTGCCCTCCCGTCAGGGCAACCGCGTCGTTGTACAACAGCTTGTAGGTGATATTGACGCCGGCCGCTATACTGGCACGCACAGCCTGAAGGCCTGAATGATTAAAGGTGCCATCGCCCAGGTTTTGGTAGACGTGATCGCGGTTGGAGAATCTCGCCTCGCCGATCCAGTTGGATCCTTCGGCCCCCATGTGGGTGTAGCCCTGGACCCCGCGGTCCATGACCTGGGCCATGTAGTGACAGCCAATGCCGGCAAAACTGCGTGCTCCCTCGGGCGCTTTGGTAGACGTATTATGGGGACAGCCTGCGCAAAACCCGAGGCCACGCGCCACAGGTAAGTCGGCGCGCTCGTCCTTCAGGCGCGCGTTGATGTCCTGTAGTCTGGCGCTGATCGTACCGGTCACGGCGTCGGTTGATGCCGGCAAGCGGGCGCCGATTTCAGATGCAATGTGGACCGGGTTTAGCGCCAATTCAGCGGGGAAAAGGAGATGCCCTTGTTCCGTCTTCTTACCGACTATGTCTGGCCGCTCCGGTGAGCTATAGAGAATGGTTCGCAGCTGGTCTTCGATCAAACCGCGTTTTTCTTCTACCACGATGATTTGGTTCAGGCCTCTGGCAAAATCGCGTATTCGCTTGGGTTCCAACGGCCACGTCATGGCGAGCTTTAAGACAGTGACACCCAGCGATTTCGCCACTGCATCGTCTATTCCCAATTCAGCCAACGCCTGCAGGACATCCAGGTAGGATTTCCCAGCGGTTATGATTCCCAATGCAGGCGCTTCGCCACCGGAGATGGTGACCTTGTCCATGCTATTGGCTCGAACATAGGCTCGTACAGCATCCATCTTATAGCGGTGCAGACGGGTTTCCTGGACGGTTGGATGATCGTCGAGGCGGATGTTCAGCCCTGCCTCGGGCAGGTCAAAATCAGTGGGAATCTGTGGGTTGATATGGGATAGATCGGTTTCAACGGTCCCCGAGCTTTCAATATTTTCCTTTACAGCCTTGATGCCACACCAGACACCGGCAAACCGGGACAGCGCCCAGCCGTGCAATCCAAATTCCAGGATGTCCGCAACCGTGGCAGGATTCAGGATCGGAATCTGCGCGTCGACCAATGCGTATTCGCTTTGGTGTGCAGTGGTAGAACTCTCGCAGGTGTGATCATCGCCCATCAACAGCAGAACGCCCCCCAACGCTGAGGAGCCGGCAAGATTGGCATGGCGAAGTGCATCGCCTGATCTATCCACACCCGGGCCCTTGCCGTACCAGAGGCCAAAGACTCCGTCGAATTTCCCCTCGCCGCGCAATTCGGCCTGTTGCGTGCCCCAAAGGGCGGTGGCGGCCAGGTCTTCGTTCAGACCTTCTTCAAAGACGACATTGCTGGGAGCAAGATGCTTCTGCGCAGCGTGAAATTGAAAATCCACATTGCCGAGAGGCGAACCGCGATAGCCTGTGACATAGCCACCCGTTCTGAACCCGGCTGCCGTATCGCGTGCTGATTGTTCAAGGCACAACCGCACCAGCGCTTGTGTCCCCGTCATGTAAACACGGTTCTTCGAAAGGTCGAATTTGTCATCCAGAGATACGTCGAACCTGGTCATGGGGTCCAGTACTCCGTCTACCCAGAATTGATGGGTTCAGAGCTTACCAGATATCGGAGCCGCCCAGGCCAAGACAAGGCGCAACCCGGTGGGAGTGCTATTGGGCCACCCGTGGGTTCGCCACAAGAGCACGAGTTCGCACACTTTGTTTCAATCTGCTATGATGACATGTCAACACACCTAACTTAGTGTTCATGATGCTGAATGACAGACCGACACAACTGCGCGAAGCAAAGAGACGCCAACGACAGCGTGAGCGGGAAACCGGCATGGGGCTTTACCAGGTTCGTCTGCCAATGCAGGAACTAGAGAAACTGAAAGCAGGAATGCGCGATCAGAGATTCATCGACCGTCTTCAACACTTCATTCAAATCGAAGTGCTAAACGTGAAAGATTACCCACAACTGCATCTACTTTGCTGGGCCAGGCACAGCGATCACATCACCAGGTCGGACGCGTTCTCGCTCTACGAAGGAAACTGGCGATTCATTGATGAGAACGCTCTTGATGTCGGTGAGAGGCAGTTGATCACTGCGCTAAGCTCGGAATTCGGAAAAGGCGTTATCAATGCCTGAATTTACCCGTCCTCGACATCGAACAGTTCTGCGGGCCCTGGAAAACCTGAATGCGTCGTTCCTCGAATCCAGCGGATGCTACTTCGGCGGAGGCACTCGCATCGTCCTGGAACTTGGTGAATACCGCGAGTCCATGGATATTGACTTCATGTGTGCGGACCGAGACGGCTATCGCAAGCTCCGCGGTACGATCAGTGATTCTTCACTTGGAGAAATCGGCGGAGCATTACCACTTTGGCGAGAGGTACGAGCGGATATGTATGGCATTCGTACTTTTGTAGACGTGGCCGGACAACCTGTGAAGTTTGAGATCATCTCGGAAGGACGGATCAGTATCGATTGCATGACGATAGACGGAGTCCCGGTTGCATCGCTCAGCCACGCATCCTGCTTGGCAGAAAAACTACTTGCAAATTCGGACCGGGGTAACGACACTTCTACCAGGTCGAGGGATCTAATCGACCTTGCTTTTATGATTGCCAGCTGGCCCAAGAGATCCGTCAGCGAAGGCATGGAACTGGCAGAATCAGCCTATGGGCACGTGATCAAACGAGATCTCGAAAACGCATTGCAGCTGTTTGCGGACAAGTCACATCGGCAACGGTGTATTTCCGAACTGGCGGTAAGCAATTCGCGTAAACTCAATCGAGGGTTGAAACACCTGCGTGAACTTGTATGAACATGGACTCCGGCGACTGGATGGAGAGTGAGGCCTGATTACAAGCGGTCATCGTCCACGTCGGCGTGAAAATGGCGTAAGACGGTAGACACATCGCCGCAAGGTGATGCAACCGGTTTACGTTGGTTGACTAGAATAATTGTAGAAGGAGCACCAAGATGAGCGATGAATCGAGCATAGCAAGCTGGCAGAAACCATTCAGTGAATGGGTCGAGTTTGCCAAACCTCTGTTTGGCGAGGGCAAAGGGCAAGTCGCATTTGCGAAATATCCCTGGTTTACCACCGAGGGTGATCCGTTTGGGCGACTGGGCAAACCAGTCAGCGAGGCCAGATTTGGCTTACTAACGACTGGTGGTTACAGTATAGAAGGCGAACAGGAACCCATGCGAGGCTATCCCACGTTTGGTGACGAAGTACCTGAGTTTCGTCGTATACCGGTTGATGTCGATCGCAGCAAACTGAAGATCAATCACCCAGGTTACGATCACAAGTATGCCAAGGAAGATTTCAATGCCAACCTGCCCCTGGATCGACTGAGTGAACTCGTCTCCGAAGGCAGCATAGGTTCGCTGTCACCGGATACGCTGGTTCTGATGGGGCTTCAGCCCAACGCCGCACCGCTGATCCGGGAAACCATTCCCGAGATCATCGCAGCATTCAAAGCCGATGCCGTCGAGGCGGTACTACTCGTTCCAAGCTGACCCGTCTGCCATCAGACCGTGAGTCTGATTGCACGCGGACTTGAATCGGCCGGGATTGCCACAGTATTGGTCAGCGTCATGCCGGGGCTCAGCACGCCGGCAAGGCCACCTCGTCAGGTCATCAGAAGGCTCAATATTGGCGCAACCGTCGGACGACCCAACGATGTCGAAGGGCAGCGCCTGACGTTGACCCGAATGACAGACCTGCTCTCGAATGCAGAGGCGTTCGGGGCCGTCCACAAGGACAAATAGGCTGGGCGAAGCGCTGAGTCTTGACCTTTGGGTCGTGGGAGGCTCGATAATTCCCAGGGGAGCGATCGTATCGGGTGACTCGATTATTCCTGAACCAATTCAATACGACAGTACAGTGATCCCAGAGACTCAATCTTGGCGGCCATGTCACTTCGATCAACCCGGGCGACGGCCTGTTCCAGTTCAGTTGCTGCCTGGACGACTTCATGGAAATCCAGAGTTTTGGCGTATTTCACGGCCCAACGACATAAACGTTTCAGTTCGGAATAGTCCTCTTTGCGCCAGGCAGATTCCATTTCAAGAATCTCAGTGCCTAACTTGAATATGAAATTCTCTGACAGTTCCTCTTTTCTCTGATTATCAGCCGGCACCTTGAATAGGATGGGTTCTCTGCCGGGTTGTTCTGCCTTTTCTCCGACAACGGGTTCACTGCCCGCGCTCGGCTCAATATTGGCGTCATCATCCATCATGATCCGCAGTGCATACTGCGATAATTCATCGATCTTTGCAGACAAATGACCATACTGTTTATCACGCAGCAAGTTGTCTAGTTGGTTCACCGGATCGACTAAATCCTTGAATCCCATCGAGTGAACTACTCCCTTTAACAAACGACATGAGCTTGCCACTTCAGCATAGTCCTGTCGTTCATGTGCGGCCTCAATGGTGATTAGCTGTTGGTTCAGATTAGTCACAAAACGTTCAAGCATACTTCGCATTACCGGATTGCCAGTCGTTTCGCTAGACCGGATGGGCTCTCTGAGTTCTGCCGGTACGTCTGCAACGTCATTGAGCAATGGCTGGAAACCTGGCTCTGTAGGTTCCGGGTCCGGTTCCGGGTCCGGGTCCGTTTGATCTGAAGCGAGAGAGGCAAGACGTTTCGATTCTGCCAGTTGTCGTCGCAGCTCTTTCACCTGTTGCTGTGCGCTGTCATTTGCCTGTGAGTGTTTCTCAAGATCAATCAAAGCGCTCGCCAGTGCGTTTGTCTTCTCCTCAGCGAGCTCTTCTGCCTGCACTCTCAATCGTTCTTGCATTTGAACCTGGCGCATCGCCTTTGCCAGATCGTTTACAAGAGCATCAGCTTGCTTCGCCAGTTCCTCCTTAATCTCCGCAAGTTCGTTACCAAGAGAAGCAATCTGCTCTTTTGCTTGTGCCACCTCGGCATGGACCTCGCCGTCATGCTCCACGTACTGCTGATTCTCTTCGGCAATCTTGGTCTCTGCTTGTGCAAGTTGGGTCGTCAATGCCTCAATTCTTGCCTGGGCGTCTTGTTCTCTTTGATGATTGTCGGACGCCCCTTCAAGTGCTTGCTGTTTTAAGGACTCGATCTGACCAGCCAGTTCCTCAACCTGTACTTTTGCCTGTTCTCCGATCCGGTCTTTTGCTTCGGCTGCAGAATCCGCTCGTTCCCTTTCCTGAGCCAACTCTTCAGCCAAGGATCTGGTTTGTACTTGTAGTTCAGCATCGCTCTGAATTCTCGCTTCAGTTTCAGTTTCGAGTCTGTCTTTGGCTTCAGCCAACTCAGCGGATTGAGATGCTATGCGCGATTTGAGCTCGGCTTCCACTTCATGTCTTATGCCCACTTCCTTTTCAGCCAGCTCTTCTGCCTGTACAAGCTCCTCAGACAGGCTCTTCAATCTGCTGGTGGTCGAGGCTTCCAATTCAATTCTTACAGCACTTTGCGATTCCAGTTTCTGAGCGGCCAGGCTCAGTTCTGATTTGAGTGTTTCAATCTCCTCGGGTACCGGCTGGGCTTTTTTCTCAGACTCCGACTGAATTTGTGATTCGGCTTCTGCTAACTTTGCTGACAAGATTTGGATTCTATCTCGTGTATTCTTTTCAATTTGCTGACGGATACTTGCTTCCACTGTCGCCGCCCGTTCGGTGCGTTCGAGATCTGCTGCACGTTCTTCTGCTTTGACTTTTGCCTCAGCTTCCATTGCTGCACGTGTATCTGCTTCAAATTGCAGCCGCTCCTCTGCTTGCCCGAGTTCTGATGTTAATTGCTCTACTTTGGATTCGGTGTCGACTCTCGCAGCGCTCTCTGCGTCCACCAATTCTCGTGCCTCTGACAATTCACGGGTCAATTCTTGACCGTCTTGTGCATTTTGCTGAACAGGGGTAACAACGATGAATCCAAGCGATTCGCGCTTCGAGGTCAGTCTTGTTTCAAATGGGATGCGATTACGTTGCAGGACTGGATGGACCTGTGCCATTGATTCCTGACTGCTGAACGGTCCAATGGTGACCCTGGAAGGAGCGGATTCACTGGCAAGAGGAGACAGTGATGAGGCAAACAATAACAAGCTGAGGCCGAAGGGCCATCTGATTCTGGACGCATATTGACCAGGGCATAGATACATCTGACTAAGTCTCAGTATTGAACTTCCGTCTAGACCGGCCATTATCCTTGTTATAAGCAGGTTAGCACAACTATCTCCCTACGACTCAACATCTGCTGTGTCAAGTCGTCGGCTAGGTCAAGCATGTCCCTCAGGGTTTTCAACAATCGTCCGAATGGAAGACCGGCGCCGAAGGCGCCGGTTTGATTCCATTGACAGGTCTAGAAGTCGGCGGAAAGTCTCACGTACCAGAACCCACCATTAAATCCATAGGGAGATGTCAGTGAATTAGTGATCCCGAGGAACTGCAGAACGCCATCCTTTTCCCTACCGGGCTCTTCATCGAAGACATTCTCTGCGCCTATTGTGAGTCTGTAGTTCTGGTTGAATGTGAGGGTCGCTTCAACATCAACCAGCGTCGCAGCATCGTAGGACGATGCGTCTGAGGCATCACCTGGGCTGAACAGTCCGCCGGTCGAATCCCAGTCGCCATAGCGATTGATGCGGACTACTGCACTGAACAGGCCGCCGGTTCGATAGTCGAAGCTCAGAATTGTGCGATTCTGTGGAACCTGATTCTCCAGATCAAAGACGCGGGACTGATTGATAGTACCGGCGGCAATATCGCTGACTTCCTGTTCGTTATAACTATGACGCAGGGCCGCAGTAAGCTCGCCACCGAATACTTCAAAGTCAGCACTGACAGCCAGGTCAACGCCCGTCACTTTAGATTCAAATCCATTGACGAAAAAGTTGGCGCTGCTTCCCAGGAGCAGGTTGGCGTTGGCGACGCCCGATGCAGTCAGGGCAGCTACTTGAGCGGCACCTATTGTATTGTTTAGGAGTGCCAGTCGATCATCGATGGTAATGTTGTAGTAGTCGAGCGTGATGCTGACATTATCCATGGGTACCCAGATTGCACCCAAAGTGAAACTGGTGGATTCTTCCGGATCCAGAGATTTTGAACCTAACGACAATGCAACAGGGTGATCAACCGGGTAAGTCCCATTGGGGATCAGGTTACCGTTAATGTCTGACGTAGTCGTAATATTAAGGGTATGCACCTGGCCCGGGGTGGGGACGCGAAATCCGGTATTGGCGGTTGCACGAATTGCAAAGTTCTCGTTGACACGCAGACGACCGGATATTTTCCAGTCAAACGTGGAATCGAACTCGTCAAAGTCTTCGTAGCGAACCGCGACACCGGCTGAGAAATTGTCAGTGACATCGGCTTCCAGGTCCAGGTAAAGTGCAAAACTCTCACTTACAAAACTGCCCGCTGACTCGACCGGAAATCCCTGGAAACCATCTGATCCTACGCCGAAGAATGCGGCCGTTGGACCCGCTTCAATGGATGCCAGTTCACCGGCACCAATATCGTAGGTCTCATCTCTCCATTCGAATCCAAATGCCACGTTGAGGGGTGAAGCGAGATCGCCCAGGTCCAATGGCTTGACCAGGTCGATATTCAGACTGTACTCCTCCTGTGTCAGCTCCCCGGGACCAAAACTCGTCGGCGACAAACTACCCAGGCTGGGATTGATGGTCTCTGAGATCTTGTATTCTGCTTCACCTTCAGCCCTATGAAACGTGACATCCCAGCTCATGCCGCCGGCAAATTCACCACGGGCACCAATAACGTAGGCGTAATCCCTAATGTCGGCACCAAAGTTTGGATTGTAACCGCCGGGGAACAAGGTATAAATCGGATTACGCAGCACAAATCCGCTGGCACTGGTTGCATCAGCGGTGACATAGTTACTCGGAGTCAGTCCGGCAGCATTAATACTGTCAATCAGTGATTGGGGAGCCGCGTCTGGCAGGAAATCGCCATCTGTATCGATTTGCAGGGTCGTTCGTGCATCGAATTCCTGGGAAGGATCGAGCACCGGTCCACGATAGAAGAAATCCGAGACGGTTTCATTGTCCGAGTAGCTGACGTTTGCATATAGCTCGATCGCATCTGAGAGGCGAAACGCGCTATTGACGAACAACTTTGTCGTTTCCACATCCGGGTCTCCCCAGCGCTGACCGAGTCCGCCGAGGGGAACCTGGCTTGCTCCGACGACGCTGGCCACAAATGCTGCATCCGGTCTGGCAATTCCCCGGGAGGTCGTGTCGGAAGTTGACCGCTCAACGGTAGCATTCAAGAAACCGCTGTCCCCAAGTGCGATACCACCATTGAAGCCGTAGGTGGTTCTCTCACCATCGCCTTCATAGTACTCGCCCGTCTGGACAGAAACAGAAAAACCCTCACTGGCATCTTTGAGGATGACGTTAATCACACCTGCGATGGCATCCGACCCGTATTGTGCCGATGCGCCATCCCGTAAGATCTCAACCCGTTCGATCGCCGCGGCGGGCAACGCCGAATAATCGACACCTTGCGATCCCTGGTTTACCGTGCCGAGTGGTGCCAACTGCAGATTGACCAGTGGCGACCGATGTCGGCGGGTGCCGTTAACGAGGACCAGTGTTTGGTCTGGTGACAGGTTTCGCAGTGTGACGGGTCTGATGAATGCCGTTCCATCCGCGATCGGGAATCGTTGAGTATTGATCGTCGGCACGATTTTGGTCAATCCATCAGTAAGGTCAAAGGCAGCCTGGTTGGCAAGGCTTTCGCCGCCGATAACGTCAACCGGTGACAGCGTTTCGGTCGGGGACAAGCCCTCTTTGCGGGTACCTGTGACCACGATCTCTTCCATCACGCCGCTGTCTTCTGACAGCACAATGGATGGTAGCAATGTTGCCGAAGTCGAGACTGCAAACGCAACTGATAGAAGCGTTCCTGATTTTAGATGCATAGTCTTTCCTCATTTCCTGGCAGGAAATATCTAGTAGCTAATTGATGGTGATGTGTTGCCGTCACGTATTATAGGTGCACGTGCAGACGCTGTACATCAGATATCCCAAGGGAGAACGACATCGAACAGGCGTGCGGATCTAAGGGTGGTCTGAAGTCTTGACTACCGTTCGATGTTGAGGCGGCTTTGCCAGCAGAAAACAGAAAGATCCGGAAAAAGCTAAACACGCCAAGAGCGCCAAGCCACCCTGGTAATTTCCGGTAACATCCGCCATATAGCCCGCGATGATGGGGCCGCTGGACATGCCGAACATCACGATCAGGGAGGAGAAACCCATGATGGTGCCGAACGAGGACGGTCCGAAGTAGTCAGCGCGCAGTGCCACCATCAGAGGGCCACGCATACCCCAGGCTAAACCGTGCAGCAGGGCAAAGGTCATCACCATCATGGTTGAGCCGGCAAAGGCCACCAGCAGTAGCCCGGAGCTGTGCCCGATCATACAACCGATGCAGATGTACCTTTTATCAAAGCGATCTCCCAGATACCCCCCACAAATCTGGCCCAACATCTGGAAGGCGGTCATCAGTGCAACGACCGCGCCCGCCTCAGCCAGCGAGAAGTTAAGCCCCTCTGTCAGGTGGGGTACCAGATGCACCATTACAGCAGACACAGTCAGTAACGCAGAGGCGTGACCGAGGGAGAGCAGCCAGAATGCTCTGGTGCGCATCGCTTCTCGCGCCGTAAAGTCCCTGTCGGCCTGGACGCGCGGTCGATCTGTATCGTTAGTGGGTTCATCATTAGATCGAATACCATCCGGTACTTCATCGCGGTCCTCGGGTTTGTGGCGAACCACCTGTACCAAGGGCAACCCAACAAGCATGACGATGACGCCGGAGCCAAAAGCCGTGGCACGCCAGCCGAATAACTCCAGTGAGAGGATCACGATGGGCACCGACAGTCCCCCCATGGAAAAGCCAAGCTGAGAAATGGATACTGCCTTTGCCCTGTGACGACTGAACCAGTTGACGATCGACACCATGATGGTGGCGAATCCCCCCAGGCTCGAGCCAACTGCAATCAAGGCAAAGGTGAGATAGAAAGACAAAATGGAATTCACCTGACTGAACAGCATAAAACCCACACCAAACAGGATGAGGCCGATGCGCAGAATCGCGCGCGGCCCGAAGTGGTCCACCAACCAGCCCTGCAACGGGCCAAGCAAGCCGCTCTCCACCCGCGTCAGGGCAAAGGCACCTGATACAACCGCCTTGCTCCAGCCAAACTCCCTTTGCAGCAGCACCGTATAGGCCCCGAATGACTGCATCCACAAGACACCGGCAAGGAGCTGAATGCCGGCACTGGCGAGCACGATACGCCAGCCATAAAAAATACGCCCCTCGGGGCGTATCATCTTATCGAACCTGTCCCACTGCGACTTCATGGCGCCCCATGATACGCGATAGCCAACGAAATGGGGCTAAAACTCAAATGTCAACGCAGAGCCGATCGAGCCCGTTTCGGGACGGTCTGGACGAAAAACAGAATCTGTCAGACTGCGCGGCAATGAAGGGTCGTTTTCCGTTATAGGGATTGCGTATATCTACCGAGTTGGCCAGTTGATCAAAGTCGATGCTGTTGCCGGTAATCTCAGCAGGTAGCGAGAGCCTGATCTTGACCAGCTTAATAAAGCACTCGATGTCCTTCATCACGACGATATATCCCTGGTAGCTGACCATTGCCTTTCTGTTCAGGATCGAGCCGATGATATTGCTGCGGGTGAAGATGTTACTTTCATCGGCGGGATTCCTGCTGCTGTCCATAAACTGACTGGGCGACATGATCGACAGTTGATAATTTCTGTGAAATTTCGGGTAGATGTCATTCAGCGTCTTATTGGGTTTGTGTAGTAGAGCCACCGGCCACGCCAGGGGATTTATGCCGTCTTCTGACAGATCCAATCCGTCAAAGAACTTATACACCTTGTCGGCATGCCGATTGAACCGTCTCTTCATGGCCAGCTCCCAGGATCTTTCGCTTTTGGAAAAGTCGGCAAAGATCTTGTCATCCGGGTCGATCAGGCCCTGTCCATAGAGGCCCTTGCTATAGAGCTGAGAAATCAGTCTGAAATCTTCCGCTAACGCCGAGATTAAGGTCATCTTCAGAATGAAATCGTCCGCTTTACCAAGCAAAGATCTCTTAGCGGTAATGTCATCGATTAAGGTTGCTGCAAATTTTCTATGATTTCCATCAATGAGTTGCTTGACCGCACTTACATGGAGCAATCTATTGACTCTTGTTATTGCGTTGTATGGTATGTCGATATCATCTGCCGACGATTCAGTTAAGGTCGTATAGTGCGAATGGCGAAGGAAGGATCGATACCGGTCAAGCAATACCAGGTTGCTGTCAATCAACGTTTCTAGTTTGTCGGATTGGAGCAGCATATGCTCCAGACAACCCGGGCTCCCTATCACACACAACGGATCGCCTCGGGGGAGGTCCAGCCGGCGGGAGGGCGGATACTCCTCGGATTCTGACGAGATGAAAAAGACCGGTTCCCGGCGACGCTCAGCTAATGAACCAATGGCCTGCAGGCCAACCTGAAGAGGATCATCCTGTTCCCTGGCAAGTATGCCGATGAAATAGATGTAGCCGTTGTCTACGTCCATTGGTCTTTCGGGTGGGCTTGCCAACCATGCAGCTACTTCCGGCACCAGTTCTTCGTCGGCCGACACCAGCACGAAGAGAACCACCAACAACGCCAGGATCGCAGATACTGTAAGCCATTTTCTCAAAGGTGCAGTCGCCCGGACAGAACGCTCTGGCGCTGGATCACGGCCACTTGTGGGTGGCCGCCCTTACCATCCGGTCGCGAATAGTGCGGGCTTTGATCTGCATTGCCCGAGCCGTCAGTTGGCCGCAAACCCTTTAGCGCTCTTGGGAATTCCCTTGCCACAGGGGACATTGGTCTGACACAGACCGCATCCATAGATGTCGATGCCGTAGTTTTCCTTGATGATGGGGATCTGCTGAAAGACGAACTCAGAACAGGCTTTCTTATCGTGGCCGTTGTCATCGATCGCACCCACGGGGCAGCGTTTCTTGCAGGTTCTGCAATCGATACCCCGGTAGAACAGGCAGTCACGATGGATGTCATCGGGTCGTTCCGATGACTCAAGCGGATGATTGACCACCACGCTGCCCACCCGGTGCGCCTTGCCAACTGACGTAATCAAACCGTCAGAAAGACCGAAAGTGCCGAGCCCGGCTGAAAACGCTATGTGACGTTGTGACCAGACAGAGGTCCAACCAACCTTCTCATCCAGGAAGACGCGAAAAAGTTCATCGTCCAGTTCCGGCGCGACCGCCTGAAATCCCCGGGCCTCGAGTAGAGCCACGATCTGGGATTGCAGTTTGCGACTGAATTCTTCACCGAACAACCGAGTATTTGCCCAGCGTTCGGATGGTCGCTCTTTCGAGCGGCCATTTTCCTTTCGGGTTTGCTCCGAAATGGGCAGTACATAGGAGATAACCCCCAGACCATCGGCTTCAGTGTGGGCATGACCATTACGCTCGGCGTATTTGGCCAACGCCTCTTCCGGCGTCAGATGAAATGCTCCGATGACCTGCTTCAGTTGCAGGAAGATCGCATCGCCGCCTGATACGAAGCCGACCAGCGGTTCATCAAAGATGGCGCTGTCATCCAGGCGCTTCAGGCGATTGTCTGGGTCATTCTGAACAATCTGCTTGATCTCACCCGTGATCCACTCTTCAAAACCTTCGATGTTGCCTCTCCTCTGCGCATATCCGATACCGACGAGCTTACGTTATGGACGGCTAAAGTGAAAGAAGTGATTCTCCGTGCCGCGATCGGCCGGCAAAACATCACGGCGCAATAACCTGCCGTTGCACGGTGCATGACGCCTGACTGCGGCAGCCCAAAAAGGTGCCAGTGTACTGTCCCGCAATTAAGTGGTCATTGTTCGGTCGGCATATTTTGTTCCTGGCAAGGCGCGAGGACGCCGTGGGTTGGGCACCCTCGCCGGGCGCCCCGATAAGGACGAACAACGGGGACGCCCAGTCGAAGTCCAGGGATAAAATAGGCCAGCGAATAAGGCTACTTAATTGTGGGACAGTACACTGAGATATTTCCTTCATTTGAGGAGACCCTACCATGAAGATCGGAATCTATGGCGGCAATGTCCGTCGCGGCGCGCCCCTGACCAGCGTCATTGACGAAATAGTCGACCTCGAAGGCAGGGGATTTCACAGCTACTGGTTTCCCCAAGTGGCTACCTTCGATGCGTTGACCATCATTGCCCTGGCGGGCGAGAAGACCAGCAGCATTGAACTGGGTACCGCGGTGGTGCCATCTTACCCGCGCCACCCCAGCACGGTCGCCCAGCAGGCTGCCACAGCCAACGTGCTAACGGGCGGCAGACTGGTGCTTGGTGTGGGCCCGTCACATCGACCGGGGATCGAGAACAGCTTGGGATTGAAATACGATCGCCCTGCTCTGCATATGCGCGAGTACGTCAGCATCATTAAGTCGTTGGCAGATGAAGGCAGGGTGGACTTCCAGGGAGATATGTACCAGGTGAGAACGGGCTTCATGGTGCCGGACGCGCAACCCTTCCCCGTCGTCATATCTGCCCTTGCACCGCTAATGCTTAAGGCAGCGGGCGAGGTAGCTGATGGAACCGTAACCTGGATGGTCGGCCAAAAGACTGTCGAGACCAACACCTCCCCCAGAATTCGCAAGGCAGCAGCGGATGCAGGACGCGGCGAACCGCGTATCATCGTCGGTTTACCTGTCTGCGTGCATGATGACAAAGAGGAAGCGACAGCACGTGCCGTGCAGATCTTTCAGGGGTACAGCCAGACGTTCAACTATCGTCGTCAACTGGATGCCGAAGGATTGGACCAAGCGGGCGAAATCGCCGTCGTCGGCAATGAACAGGAAGTAACGGACCAGTTGAAGGCTTATTTCTCAGCGGGCGCTACCGAGGTGATCGCCAGCGTCTACCCGGCAGGAGCAAGCGGCCGGGAATCGTTTCAAAGAACCAATGACTTGCTGGCGAGTTTGCTATAGCTGATGGAAAATCCGTGGCCTTGTGAGTGAATCCGGCTGCATCCGGATCTGAAGCAGCTAGCGAACCGCCACAACTGGTTCAGACGTCTAGCGAAGTACCTTGATGTCCAGATCAATTTGGCAAGTCAGACACTGGCTTGCACCAGCCGTATCTCCCTGCCAATGATTACCTTGTTCCAGTACCAGGCGACGATACCCATCAAGATCGTGGTGGCTGACGTAGCGATGAATATGCCGATGTAACCCCATAGATAATCGCCGAGGAGCGCCAGCGGTATGTACACCACAAACATGCGGCAGATAGAGAGTATCAAAGGCGGCAGCGGCTTTCCGAGGGCATTGAAGCAGGTACTGGCGATCGCCGTGATTCCCATGAAACCGATACTGAGAGGAATGATGATGAGAAAACTGGAGGCGGTTTCCACCACCGTTGGATCGTCGTTGATAAGCGTGACCAGATACTCACCTGCCACCAGCATGAACACGAATGCAAACAGTCCCCACAGTATCGAAAATCGATAGGTCAGACTTAAGGCATTATGGACGCGGTCGAATTTACCGGCACCCCAGTTCTGTCCGATAAATGGCCCGGTCGTCATCGAAACTGCCATAACGACCATGGTAACGAGGGCATCGACGCGCGAACCGACGCCAAAGCCTGCCACCACTTCCGGTCCGTGGCTCGCCAGCAGGCGCGTGATAATGCCCATGGAAACGGGCATGATGAGACTGGTCGCCGTTGCCGGAAGTCCAACGTGGAGAATCTGCCGCCAGGAAGTGATCAACCCGTCAAGACTCAAGCTGATCAACTTCTCTCTGACGGTGATTACGAACAACGTGACGCTGAAGCTGATCGTCCTGGCAATTACAAACGCCCAGGCTGCCCCCACCAGCCCCAGCTCCGGTAAAGGACCCATACCAAAAATCAAAAGCGGCGTTATGATCACTTGCAGCGACGCACCGATGGCAGGAATGAGTCCCGGCATCACCACGCTGCCGGTTGCCCGGATCAAAAACGTACCCACGATCGAGGTCACGTAAAGAGTCAGCCCCAGGAACCAGACATCCATGTACGCAACGATCAACGGCAGTATCTCAGGTTGGGCTCCCAGCAACTTGAATATGGGTTCGGAATAACTCCTGCAGACAATGGCCATCGTTAGAATGACAGCGATCACCAGAATCAGGCAGTGACTGGCCAGTCTTCTGACTTTGTCACGATCACCCGCACCCATGGTTCTGGCAATTATGGAAGATGCACCGGTGCCGAGCCCCATGGCAAGACCGGTTACCAGCATGACTACCGGAAACGTGAAGCTCACGGCGGCTAACTCGGCCGTCCCTAGGATCCCGATAAAGACGGTTTCGAACAGGCTGGCGAGGATCGAGGCGGACATGCCCACGAACATGAAACCGCTCAGTCTGATGATATGCAGGTGGACCGGCCCCTCTGTGAAGTTGGCACCCGCAGCAACTGGTTTTGTGGTTGTTACATCGGTCATCGAACGGCGCTGTCAACTCCCACTTTTGAGTGCCACGTTCGCAACTGGAACCGGCAGCCCAGCAACCTCGGTTCGACACCTGAACACTGCACCTGCTGTATCGGAGCCCGCCCCGTCCGAACCCGACACGATGTAGAGATCCTTCAGGTCCTGCCCGCCAAAACAAACACTGGTACACATCGGTAGCGGAATCTCGACATGCTCTTGGAGCGCACCATCGGCGTTGTACACACCGACCCCATTACCCCCGGCAAGAGCAACCCAGACAGCGCCATCTTCAGAAACTACAAGTCCATCCGGCCCGCCCGTGTCGGGGCTAACGAAGGGGCGCTTTTCGCCGAGGGTACCATCCGATTCGACGCTGTAGCAGAATACCGTCTGCCGGCGTGAATCGGAGTGATACAGGGTTCCGCCATCCGGTGAAAAACCCAGTCCGTTGGTCAGTTGGATGTCTTTGGCTACCACCCGGGCACTGCCATCCAACTCGATCAGATACAGATCACCCGCCTGGGGTTCGCGGCCGTCGTCGAACACCGGACTAGATCCGAGAGAACCGGCGTATATCCTTCCTTGTCCATCCGTTGTGATGTCGTTGTAGCCGACATTGTTGTTGGCCTCGTCCCGGTCCAACAATAACACCGTGTCGCTACCGCTGAACGGTTTAAAGGAGATGTTGCGGCCGCTCACCACCAACCCATCGTTGGCGTGCAGCACCATGCCACCTATGCCGCGACGGTGTTCAAACACGGTGCTAACTCTACCGTCCGAGCCGAGACAGAAGACACCCCCTCTAAGCACATCGCTGAATACCAGTCCCTTTTGGGGGTACCACACCGGACCTTCGATCAGACTGTAACCTTCCGCCAGTTTTTCCATCGTCCGCTCCTTCATGCCTGTAGACAGAATCGAGCCTTACTGTATCTGGTCCAAACAGCAGTTACTATAGCCATCTTTGTCCCATGATTGGATAATCGATTTTCCGGAAGGTCATGCCAGGCCTCACAATTGGGATTACACACCACACCTCGATGGAGAACCCCCGCTTGCTCTATGCGTGAACCCCAGAGGTATCAGCCCACATGGAGCCCAGGTCGGCAACGCATGATCGGTGTACGACAAAGGCCTATACTAGTGTACTGTCCCAACGATGCAAAGGGAGTGAGATGATGAGCGATGAACCGTCACTGTGGTCCGCCAGCCGTCAGGCGAAGGCGATACGTACTGGTGAGATGAGCAGCCGCGACTTGCTCGAGTCGATCGTCGCCAGAATCGAGCGGATCAATCCGTCGCTTAATGCTGTCGTCACCAAAGACTTCGATAAAGCACGCGCCGCTGCTGATGCTGCAGATGAAACTCTGGCACGGGGTGATGAGGTCGGACCCCTGCACGGTCTGCTGGTGACCATCAAGGATGCACTGCAAACAGAGGGAATTCGATCTACCGGCGGCGCCGCAGAGCTTATGCAGAATATCCCTGCGAGGGACGCTCCAACGGTGCGTGCCGTCAAGGATGCCGGAGCGATCGTCATCGGCAAGACCAACCTTCCCCGCTGGTCCGGAGACATTCAGGCGTTCAACGAGATGTTCGGCACCACCGTCAATCCGTGGAACGCAGACAGAGTGCCGGGCGGCTCATCTGGTGGCGCGGCAGCGGCGGTGGCAACCGGTCTGACCGCATTCGAGATCGGCACGGACATCGGTGGTTCCATTCGCTTTCCATCCGCCTTTTGTGGAGTTTTTGGACACAAGCCCAGTTTCGGCATCGTTCCGAGCACGGGCTATATCGATCATGAAAAAGGCGGCACTTCGGAAGCGGATATCAATGTCATCGGCCCCATTGCCCGCTCCGCCGAGGATCTTGAACTGCTGCTCGGCATCATGCAGCGCACGGAGGGGCCGCTGGTTGCCGACCTGGCACCCGCACCTGACCCAAAGACATTGCACGTGGCCGCCTGGCTGGACGATCCGTTCTGCCCGATCGACAAAGAGGTCCTCGAGGTGATTACGGCAGCCACAGATGCCCTGCAAGCTTCCGGCATCGCTGTGGACCGAAGCGCACGACCCGATATAGATCCGGCAACTGCCACCGGGCTTGGCATGTGGCTGGTCGGCGCCGCCATAGCCCAGTCGTTAGAACCGGACTCATCCAACGACGCCACCCACCGGGAGTGGCTCGATGCGCATATAACGCGAGAAGCCATACGCGATAGATGGTCAGAATTCTTCGCCAGATTCGACGCTGTGCTGATGCCGGTAGCATTCGTGCCGCCTTTTCCCCACAACCAGGAGGGTACCTTCGCCACGCGCACGCTCACCTGCAATGGCGAGGTGCGCCCCTACGCAGATGTTGTCCGCTGGACCATCCTGACCGGAATGGCTTATCTGCCAGTAACAGTTCCCCCGATCGGATTGGGAAGTTCGGGCCTGCCCATCGGTATTCAGGTGGTGGGTCCATACGGCGCCGACCTTACAACCATACGACTGGCGGCCCATCTGGCGAAGCTGTGCGGCGGCTATCAGCCGCCACCCATGGCCTGAAACGGCCTACATCACGAATCCGGCATTGTTTAGCGTCATCGACGGAGTTGACGCGAATCGTTATACTCGCTGCCGACGCCACCTCCGCGACGATGCAGAGCGCCCAACAACAGATACAAGGGAAGAGAATGGAGAGAGATGAATTCCGCCAGCGGCTCCGGCAACAGATCGATTATTCTGACGCCAGGATGGCGATCGCATGCGTTGACGAGCTGACTGAGTAGCACCAAGCCATGCATCTTCTCTCAAGCCCCATTCGTCTGCTGTGCCGTATGCTACCGTTCGCCGGTCTCTGCATGGCCACTGCCATGGCCGCTGACACGGATCGAAGAGACTTTGTCAGAGCGTTTGAAAACAGTGTGATCGTGCCGATCGTAGAGGACACGCCAGGATCCGCCCTGGTGGTGGTGCTCGACGGCAGGGTCGCGCTGCAGAAAGCCTACGGAGTCCGGCAGCAGCACCGGAGCGCTCCGGTTACCAACAAGACCCTGTTTCGCATCGCTTCCATTTCCAAGACGTTTGCCTCAGCCGCGGCAGCAATCCTCATCGAGGAAGAACCCATCAGTTGGCAGACACCGCTTGTTTCACAGCTGCAAGACCTTCACTTCAAACGGGCGGACTATGGCAACCGGATTACCCTGCACCACCTGATGTCCCAGTCGAGCGGCCTCATGCCACACGCCTACACCAATCTGATCGAAGACAATATGCCTTACCAACGCATCATTAAACGACTGCACAAGGTCGATTTTGTCTGCGCTCCAGGAGAGTGCTACGGTTATCAGAATGTCGTATTCAGCCTGGTCGGCGATGTCATCCAGGAACTGACCGATATGAACTACCCCAGCTACGTGACCAAGAAGATCTTTGAGCCACTGCAAATGAATCGGGCGTCGTTTGGGCTGGATGCATTCATAGAGGATGACGATCACGCCGAGCCCCACCTGCGCGACCGAAACGATTGGGTGCCGGTACGCACTACCCATCATTACTATCGCGTTCCGCCCGCAGCAGGGATGAACGCCAGTATCGATGACATGAAGGAATGGTTGTTGGCCCAACTGGGCCAAAAGCCGCGGGTGCTTCCGCCGGCGGCGCTGGACGCGAAGCACAGGGGAGCCGTGAAGACGACCGTGCGCCAGGCCCACTACGGCTATCGCAGACGGCTGGGTGACGTCTATTACGGTCTTGGCTGGCGTGTCTTCGATTATGACGGTCACGAAAACTTCGCGCACCATGGAGGTTACGTTAGAGGAATGCGCAGTGAAATGATGGTCAATCGGGACCTGCAGATTGGGCTCGTGTTTCTGACCAATTCCGAGCCGGCCCGGGTCAACGATCTGATTTTTGACTTCCTCGATCTCTACCGGCTTCACCAGCAAACACAACGCGTCGCCGATACGCATCCTGCCAATCCGGGAATCACTGCCCTACCATCCACGGACTGACACAATCAGCACAGCACAACGGAGCAACAGCAATGAAGATCGGCACGTTCGCAGCCTTCTCGTCACCCCAGGCAACACCTGAGATTATTGAAGATTTCGGCAGGGGCGCGGAAGACCTGGGCCTCGATTCCGTGTGGGTGGGGGAGCACGTGGTGCTGTTCGACACGATGGAGTTTCCTTACCCCGGCTCCCGCGATGGCAAGATCCCCATGCCGGAGAACGGTGGTCTGCTGGATACGGTGGCGACCCTGGCGTTTCTGGCCGGCAATACCAAGGCTCTGCGGTTGGGTACGGGAATTACCCTGCTGCCGCAGCGCAATCCCATCTACACTGCCAAAGAGTTTACCACCCTCGACTGGCTGTCGGGCGGCCGCATCGACTTTGGAGTGGGAGTGGGCTGGTGCAAGGAGGAGGTCATCGCCTGCGGTTACAGCTGGCAGGATCGGGGCGCTCGTTGCGATGAATTTCTGGAACTGCTGCAGACTCTGTGGACAGAACCCATCGCATCCTATGCGGGTGACCACTTCACCCTGCAACCGTGCCGCATGGACCCCAAGCCACTGCAGAAACCCCACATCCCCATTATCATCGGCGGCCACAGTCGTGCAGCGCTCAGGCGAGCGGCCCGCTTTGGAAACGGCTGGTACGGCTTCGGCACCGATCCACAAACGACCGCAGCAGTGCTCGAGCAGTTGGATCAGGCCCTCGCTGCCAGGAGCCGTTCCCGCGACAACTTTGAAATCATCATGACGCCGCCCTTCAGAGTATCCGAAGACATGGTACGCCAATACCGGGATCTCGGCGTCGACAGGCTGGTGGTGCAACTGGGTGGCCAACGACCGGACTCTATTGCGAAGCGGTTCGGCGAGTTGGAGAAACTGGTGGCTGTCGCGGCGTAGCCAAGCCTTGGATTGAAGTGACTGGCAAGAGCGTGCCGAGTAGAGAGACTTTCGGTTACGGCATGGGAGGCGTGGTACCGCTACAGAGCGCAATCGTTGGCAAGGTATTCGGTCGCGCCCATTTCGGCAGAGCGCTCGGCATGATGCGACCGGCCATGTTTCCCGTCCAGATCATCGGCATACCCCTGGCCGGTTGGGTATATGACACCACCGGAAGCTACGCGCCAGCCTTCATGTTCTTCCTGCTGCTGTATGTGATAGCCGCAGGGATCGTATTCGGTTTTCGGGAAGTGGCTAGACCTTGACTACACAATCAAGTTTGGCGATAGTCCGTTAGAACAACGAAGAGGGGGCAAAGTGGCGCATCAAAAACGGGGTAAAGAACTTCATATCACGGTCAATAACGTACGGTTACGTTACTTCGACTGGGGAACAGACGGCAAGACACCACTAGTCTGTCTGCACGGTCACACCGGGCAAGCTCACATTTGGGATGAATTTGCCGAGGCGATGTCAGCCGATTATCACGTATTGGCACTGGACCAGAGGGGTCACGGCGGCAGCGATTGGGCTGAAGACGGCTATGAACGGAACAGATTTGTCGAGGATCTGGCTGCATTGGTGGATGAGTTGAAAATCGATTCCTTCGTATTGGCCGGCCTGTCGATGGGTGGCTGGAATTCACTGCTCTACACGGCCGCCAATCCTGCCAGAGTAGAGCGAATCGTGATGGTCGATATCGGACCTGAAGCCAGTCAGGAATCCAAAGCGATGATGGGGAAGAGACCACCGACCCCAATGGAGTTCGATTCGATCGACTCGGCCGTAGGGATGTTGCGTCAGGCCAACCCTTGGGTCACTGACGACAGGCTGCGCCTGGACGTATCGGACCGACTCAAACAACGGCAGGATGGCAAGTGGACCTGGAAGGCCGATCCGAAACTATTCAACACCCCTCTTCGGGACATGACGGACCCGGATCTGCTGAATCGATACTGGCAGGCCATTGAATCCATACCCTGTCCCATTCTCGAGGTGCGCGGCGCAGCAAGCCCGTTGGTCTCGGATGCAGTGCTAAGTGAAATGAAAAGACGCGGACAAGAGCTACTGTCGGTAGATGTTGCTGAGGCCGGGCACGTGGTCACCGTCGATCAGCCGCAACGTTTCATTGACGCCACCAGAGAGTTTCTGTCTTCAAGTTAGCGAGATAGGCGCTTTGATTATGCCAGCTGGTTGCTGGTAGCAAGGAGACATTGCATGTCAGAGATCACAGCTAGCCCTTCGTCCAGACCGACCAGGGACGCTGAAAAGCGCACCGTGGTGAGCTTCGAAGAAATGGGTGACTCCGCATTTAGATCGTGATGCCCTCCTCTGCTGCAACTTTGCGGATATGTTTAGCAGCCAGATCGTAGGTTGCTTCGTCAGGAAGGTGCTCCATCATGTAAGGGACCTCTTGAGGCAGCTTGTCGAGTTCACGCAGATTAGCCGCGATATCCAGATTGCCTTCTCCGACCAGGACTTCTCTCAGAATAACACTGATTGCGGGCTCCCGCATGGCCACGTCCTTGGCGTGGGCTGAAACGATGCGGTCGCCGAAGCGTTCAATGCACTCTCGCATGATATCCCCACTGGTCCAGTACGCCCGCGGGCAATTGATGAGATTGACCAGATCCAGATGCACCCCGAACTGCTGTCGATCAACGGCCCTCAGCAGTTTTTCGATCTGCTCCGGTGAGTCGACTACATTGAAGGGAAAGATCTCGTAACTAAAGAATGCGGACTTGGGTTTGACGCTGTCGATCGTGGTTCTTGCGATTTCCACGGCGTCATCAAACGCATTCTCGGAAAAATTCTCCGGTGCATGGCTGAAATTGCCGTTGCCATGACAATAGGAACCGAGGATATTGACGGCGCAGCGTGCACCCAGCTCTTCTGCCAGCACCAGTGCGTCGACCATCGCCTGACGCGTCTTTTCCCTCTCGTCCGGTTCAGTATCCAACAGATTCTCCCAATAACCGACCTCGGCAATCATAATGTCCTCAGCCGCGAATGCCTGGCGGATCTCTCTGATTCGGTCCGTGTCCGCCAGTGCCACCCTCGGCGCATACGCAGCTCGAAACCCCTTGGCTTTGTGGGCTTTGGCCAATGCGGCCGGATCGTCAGCCCGAGCACCGTGGCTTTCGCCCGCGCCGGCTCCCTTGGAAGTGCCCATGAAAACGGGTCCGCCGAATCGAATCATGCTGTGATCTCCTTAGGTTATGTGCTCCATCTCAGCCAGGCATGCAGTGAGCCGAATTTCAGTAGACCGATTCGCAAAAACTCCGCGCGTTTGCCTCCAGATCGATCCCATAAACTGCCTTGTTGGCCTCGACCGTATCCTTGACCCAATCGTCCGGGAAGGACTCAATCCCGCCAAGAGCACCCACCAATGCACCGGCGACGCCGGCGGTGCAATCTACATCCCGAAGCCCCTTCAAATTACCGTCTGCGTCCAGATTCCGGTCATTCGCAGCCATTACTATGGTGCGTATCGGGTCGCCATCGCTGTAGTGTAGGGCTGCCAGGGGAACACCCAGCACGTCGATGGGATCATACGGATGCAGATGCATGACCTCTGGGGCAAGGGCATCAATGAGCGCCTCATCGCTCTCCGCGTCGTCGGCGATCCGGCAGAACCCGCGGATTCGGTCCGCCATCAACCTGCCCTCACCGTAGCCGAACGGATCGGTGTCGAGACCAACTTCTACCATCTCTCTGCCACTGATGCCGCCACCCAGAGCCACGCTGATCATGGCGGCCATCATTGCCGTCGCATCGCGGGCATAACCAATATCCATGAAGTCCACCTCAAACGTCTTCCGATACGCCTCCTCAGGCTGGTTCTGGTACAGTAGACCGGCCAGGCCGAGGGATATCAGCCCCCACAGGGACGGAATGGCGTTGCCCTTCGCCAGCGCCACCCAGAGCGGATCTGCAGACAACGCCTCGGTCATGCCCAGATACGCACAGGAAGTGCGATAGATTCCACCGTAGTGCCTTTCGGCCAGATCCGCATGTCTGGGATAGAATGTGTGCCGATCTCGGTAGCGCTGTATATATTCGATGGCGAGAAACTGGGAGTTGATGATTCCACCGTTACGGATGACACACTCCACGAAAATCTGATTGTTACGGGTATCGTCCGTCCCGGTCCCCCTCGGCGGGCCCGCCTCCCAAACGCCCAGGGGATGCGTAGCGTGGCTTTTCTCATAGGGTAAGAACTCATCGGCCCAGTGCTTGCCGGTGATCCTCTTAAGTCTCTCTGCATTGGCAAACTCCACCACGCCTCCGAAGGCATCGCCAATCGTATTCCCAACCATGCACCCGAGGACTCGGGAGTAGAGTTCGTCAGACATAGGTTACTCCTCTGATCGACAACGAAATCGTCTAACCGCTTTGAGGTCCCAAAGCATGTTCCTGGTCTTGCGGATTATATGCTCGTGCGGGCCGGTGAGCGATCCCTTTTGCGGGGCCCGAACAGAACGCCCTATGTGTGCCTCGCGTGAATGCAGGTGAAGTGGTTGCTCTCGATGACGTCGATGGTCGTCGCTGCCGACTTCAGAACGTCTGCTCTCTTGACCGATCCGGCTCATCTGTGTCGGCGGCACTTTATGCCAGAAGCCGCCGTCACTAGGAGACTTCGAACTACTTCTGCCGGAGTGGACGGCAACGTCTCAGCCAGGTCTGGGACTCCAATCAGCTTCGTTTTCGATATGCGAACAGAATCCGCCAGGCACATGGTACTTTGAATAGCGCTATCGCTAGGCTAATATGGACCGGCTACGGATAATAAGGGATAGGCATGGAGTGGCCATTTCCTGCATACAAAGGCGAAGCGTGAAATCACATTCCAAACAGGAGGATAAGCATGCCTAACCAAAAACTAAGTGAGTCCTTGTCAGTAGCAATCAAATATTCAGGAATCGTTGTTGTATTCGTGCTAATCGGAATTGTCTTGATGACGTTTGGCATCAATGACAATGGCTATCGTACGGTGGTTCAGTGGCCGACGGGGATGACGTTTGGCATCAATGACAATGGCTATCGTACGGTGGTTCAGTGGCCGACGGGGAACACGTTTATCAAATTTGAGCCGGGCCTTTACTGGAGTCTGTTTGGCAGAACGTGGGAATATCCGGATGTCCTGACTGAACAGTTCACATCTGACGAAGCCGGGGTGCCTATTTCCGTTAGATATCAGGACGGTGGCAAGGGCCATATCCACGGTGTTGCCCGTCTGGCGTTGCCTAACGATGAAACGTCGATGCTCAAGGTTCACAAAGAATTTCGCTCTCCTGAGGGCATACGGGCCAAGATATTCCGCCCGACCCTGAAAGAAGCCATGAATCTAACGGCAGGGCTCATGACATCGGAAGAAGCCTATACAGCAAAGAGATCGGATTTTGCTTCATGGGCTGAGGATCAATTTGAATTTGGCACATACCGTACAGTCTTGACAAAGACCGAGGTGGAAGTCGAACCCGCCCAGGTTGACCCTGACGGGAGTACAACTAGGCCGGCAGTGACGCGCGAAAAAGACGTACCGGTCATCGATATGTCAACCGGTCAAGCACAACACAACGCACCCGACATAGCCCAGTATTCATTTGGCGTGTCCGGTTTTGCCATCAATGATTGGTCGTTTGAACAGAAAACGCTTGACCAGATTCAGACCAAACGAGAGGCCGAAATGGCAATCATCACTTCACGAGCCCAGGCCGAAAAGGCGAAACAGCAGGAACAGCAGGCGGTAGCCGAAGGCAAACGTGACGTGGCTGTGGCTAAGTATGAGCAAGAGGTCGAGAAGGAGAAGGCCGTTGTGGTCGCCGAGAGAGAAAAGGAAGTTGCCGTAATCAATGCGCAACGTCAGGTTGAAGTTAATCATCAGAACTATCTGGCGCAAGTTGAAGACGTTAAGGCGGCCGGACAGGAAGCAGAAGCCATTGAGTTGCGCTCCAGCGCGGAGGCCGAAGCAAGAAGCAAGATGATAAACGCTGATGGCGCGCTGGCCCAGAAGCTGGCCACGTTTGAAGAGGTCAATGCCAAATACGCCGAAGAATTCGGCAAACAGAAGTGGGTTCCGGAGCTAACCATGGGCGCGGGGAATGCGCAAGCAGCAGGGGCCAATGCGGCACAGGAGATGATTCAATTGCTGACCACGAAGACCGCCCGGGATCTGGCGCTGGACATGGCCATGAAGGCTAAAGACGAATAACAAATCGGTCACGACGCAATTTGTCTAACGATTCCGTGGGGTTTGGCCCAGGCACACACTGTGTGTCAGACATGTAAGGGTACTATGGCAACCGAACGCGGTACAGTTTCCTCTCAGTGTGTTCGGTCACATTACCAGCCCTGTGCGTCAAGAGGAGAGGAGAAACGCAAGTCGGCGTCAGGAATGGCTGCAAAGGTTGGGAGCAATTCGACTATTGGGCGCCATTTCTGTGCCGTTGCCGCGCTGCTACTGATCGTGGCATGCGTTCACAGACCACTCGATCCCATGATTGAGATCCATGATGCGGTCAAGACTCACGATCTCGGTAGGGTGCGGCAGCTGGTTGAGGCCGATGCCATGCTCCTGGAGGCGAGGGATTCAAAGGGGAATCTGCCGCTTCATTGGGCGGCGTTCCTCGGTCACCGGGATATCACCCTTTACCTGATTGAGAGTGGATCAGACGTCAACGCCAGAAACTGGTCTGAGGAAATTCCACTGCACGCTGCGGCCCAGTCCCCGTTTGACGACGTGGCAATGGTGGTCTTTCTGCTCAGACAAGGAGCAGATATCGACGCGAATTCCGGCTTGTCCACGCCTTTCCTCGCGGCGGCATCTGAAGGCAATACGCGAGTGGAGGAATATCTGCTGGCAGAGGGCGCGGATCCGTCACCAGATGGGATCGACAACATCGAGACGGGAACCGATCAGGCTCAGTCGGGCGTGGAGCTTCGTGACGAAGACGATCGGCCTATTGAGGAGATCACCGTCTATGGGACCAGACCCAAGAACTTCAGGATACCGATAATGACCATTATGGATATCTATGAAGACCGCCGGAAGGGCTCGTACTTCTACCGGATCGGCAAGCTAAAGGAAGCATTCCCCTACCTGCTCAATGCCGCCAGACACGGTTTCAAGTACGCCCAGGCACGTGTGGGGTACCTCTATCTGACGGGTCGAGGTGACGTGCCACAAGATAACGAAACAGCAATTGGCTGGTTGGGAGTGGCGGCATCCGCAACGACCATGCCCGAAATCAGCAGATACTGGAACAACGTCCGTGAACAGATTCCCGAGGAGCTTATGCCTCACGCAGAGGAAGTGGTCAGTAGCTACATTGCCAGATATGGTGCCGACGCCAACCGGGTGAACTGTCGCCGAAGTCGTTCTGCCAGGAGCCACATCAAGACCTTGAGCTGTTACTTCGACGATGAATTCCGCTACAGCGGCGCGTTGGACGCGCTAAGCGCCCGTAGTTTCACTCCCGTTGCCATCGGCAGCGGTCCCAACTAGGCTGGTTGAGTAGTCCTACTGCAACCGAATGCGATACAGTTTCCTCTCACTGTGGTTGGTAACAAAGACATCACGTCCATCAGCAATCACCCCATCGAACTGCATTGACGGCGGCTGCTGAGGACCTGCTTCTTCAGTATTGGGCGGCAAGGCAGCAAGTTGTGTCCGACTGCCATCTGCGGCGATCTGTGTGACGTGGCCCAATGCTGCCTCCACCACTACAAATCCATCACCCAACACGGCGAACCCTTCGGGGGAATCCAGACCGGATACGACCACGATGGGATCAGTCAGGGGTTTCCCTTGTTCGGCGATCTGCAGGATCTCACCCCTGGATCGATCGGTGACAAAGAGTCGTTCACCCGACACTACCAAACCTGTTGGGGCAGGTAGATTGGCTGCATATGTGGTGGGGTTATCTCCGCTGGACACAACCCGTTGTTTGCCGTGCTCAGCAACTACGATTTCACCTGCGAACCTGACGGCACTGACCGGTTGCACATAGTCAGTGAAGCTTGTTATGACCTCGCGCTTGACTGGATCCCATACCCGAACTCCGCCAAATTGCCAGGAGGTCAAGATCAGGTTGTCACCGTCTGCCGTGATATTGATAGCACCGCCCATGTCATCCACCAATGCAATGGCACTCTTGTCAGGAACGGGTGCACCGGTGTTACGATCAAATCCTCGGACAGCCATACCATCCGCCACGATAATGTCGTCACCATGGATGGTAAGACCCGCCGGACCGGTCATACCCCCCTCCAGTAAAGTGGTTAGGCTGCCATCGGCCTCGACGCGCTTAACAAAACCATCGACAAAACTCGACACAAAAATCTGATCCTGGTCATCAAAGGCAAAATTATCCAGCCCGGGTTGGATCTGTACAACGATTGTGCGAGTGTCACCCTCAATGCGAATAATCTGACCCAAACCGGTATCCAACACGTGCAGTCGGCCTTTCGAGTCGAATTTCACCGCTGCCGGAATCGCAATGCCGGTGGCTTCCGTTCGCATGGTATTCTTATCCACATCGAAGCTCACCACCTCACCCACATACCAGCGAGGGCCGTACAGCCGGCCATCCGGTCCCCAGTCCATGCCATTTAGACCGCAACCCGGTCCCAGTTGATCGCTTATCAGGCGTGGTTCCTTTACGCCGGCAGGATCCAGTTCATAGAGTTTGTCATCAAAAAAGCATTGGGACACAAACAGGCGGCCATCATCGGAAAAGGTAATCGGATTCACACCCGGGGTAAGCTGCGCCGCTGTCACCAGGCTGCCATCAGCTTTGAAACCTGCCACTTCGCCGGTCATGATCGAAGTCCAGTAGAACGCCCCATCCGGTGCAAAGGCGACATCATCCGGACCAACGACGCCATCGCCAGCACCAAGACGTCTCTTCACGTCTCCAGTCTCGGGATCCAAAGCGATCAGCTCTGAAGCGGCTACCGATGCCATGTAGAGCAGACCATCCGGACCGAAGTGCATGCCGTTTGCTCCGCCGGCTGTCTGAGCGCCCTCGGCGATTGCTGTGACCTCTGGCTTGCCGGCGCTTGGCGCAACAGTGCTTTTTGCTTCAGTTCCTGCGGAGTCCTGTGTTGGACTACAGCCGAGAAGTGCCAGTATTAGCAAAATATAGGTGGCGTTGTTTATGAGTCTCATTGCTTTTGATCCTCCAAGTGTGTAGTCATCAGACTGAGCAACCATAGCATAGAAGTGGAAGTGGGTTCCTTGCTATCGAAGACAGCGAAAATAAACGCACGGTACCATGTGTCCTATACGGCGATGTGCCATGTCCGGTCGTTCGTGGCAGTACCGCTTTCGGAACCGAGCTCTTGTCTCCTATCTTCTGGGCAAGTCAAATGAACAGAAAATGGTTGATCTCAAAGGCCGTGGGAATTAGGTTGACCAAGGTAGTCAGAACCAATCGGAGGCAGCAGGATGAAAGGCGAAGACAACAAGATCACGCGGCGCAAAGCGCTGAAACTGGGTGCAGGACTTGGAATCGGAATGGCTGTCGGCCCGTACAGGTCACTGGCGGCTGCCGGCGAGTCGGCCAGTGTCGGCACATCTCGCATTACGACACAAAAACTGAGGACCAGACCAATACCATCGACAGGAGAGGAGATACCTGTTGTAGGGATCGGCACAGCTCGTCGCTACAATGTAGGTACGGGTGCTGAAGAACGTGATCCACTGCGGAACGTGTTACGTGCGTTGCCACAGATCGGCGGCCGTCTTGTGGACACCGCACCGTCCTACGGCACTGTAGAGATCGTCGTGGGTGACCTGGTGGATGAGATTGGCAATCGTAAAGATCTCTTTCTTGCCACCAAAGTGCGGGCACGCAGCGTGGAAGCAGGAATTGCCCAGATGGAGCAGTCCTTCACGCGATTGAAGACGAAAGTCATCGATCTGATGGAAGTACACAATCTCGCCGGGTGGCAGGAAATGCTGCCGGTAATCCGGGAGTGGAAGGCGGGCGGACGTTTTCGGTATGTGGGTGCGACCACGTCAAGCCCGCGTCAATACGACGACTTCATCGCCATGATGCGCAAGGAGGACCTGGATTTCATTCAGGTAAACTACTCACTGGCGTCCCGCACATCGGCCGAGACGATCCTTCCGCTGGCAGCAGATCGTGGCATGGCTGTGCTGGTAAATCTGCCCTACGGCAGGGGCCGCCTTTTCCAGGCGGTCGGGGAACGGCCCCTCCCGGACTGGGCAACAGAAATCGGATGCCGTAGTTGGGGCCAGGTATTCCTGAAGTATATCGTTTCCCACCCGGCCGTGACCTGTGCGATTCCCGGCACGGCAAAGATGAAATATCTGACCGACAATCTTGGTGCTGCGACGGGGCAACTTCCTGACGCAGGCCTGCGCAAACGCATGGAAGCGTTTTACGACGCACTCTAAGAGTGTTGAGATAACATCCGCTATATATCGATAGCTGTCATTCATGAGAACGATATCAAGCTCTATCCGTTTTGCTATTTTGGGACCATCTGAGTACTATGGTCCGGGTCAATCCCAAGGATATAGCCATGGAACACGCAGCACGATTCGGTCACACTGGGCACCCCTCGGACGCTTTTCGACACTGCTGAATACACTGACTTTATACTGCGCAATTACGACATAGCTCCCGATGGTAATCGGTTTTTGATGGTCAAGCCCGTAACCAAGATGGATCCGAAGGCTGTGGTGGTCCTGAATTGGTTCGATGAGCTGGAGCGAATGGTCCCAACGAGATAACCGCGCCGCGATGGGTCAGGGTAGAAAAACCATCCTAGTAAATCCCGCTATCAAGCCCCGCGGCCACCGTCAGGCCGAGTTCCTGCCACTCGATCACAAAGGACTCCTTGAAATCTCCGATGCACAGCAACGGTTCCTGAACGGCTCGCCACTTGAGTCCGGTGACGATCTTCTCCATGCTTGCCTTCGCCCCGGTGGCATCCGACCTGCCGCGAAGCGCAATTGCGTAGGGCAAGCCTTCGGTCTTCTCAAGGCAGGTTTCGTAGCTTCGATCGAAGAAATCCTTCATGGCTCCGCTCATGTACCCGAAATTGACCGTCGTCCCTAGAATGACGGCATCCGCCCAGAAGACGTCATCCGCGGTTGCCTTGAGCGGCTCGGTGACTCGCACTGTAATGTTGGCAAGGTCGGGATGGGCCGCGCCGTTGACCAGCGCATCCCTCAATCGTTTGGTATTGCTCGACGGACAATGAACATTGATAAGCAGATTGGCCATGACGGCCTAGAACGGGCGCGGCGGAGACAGCTCCCCTCGATCATACTGTTTCCAGTCGCCGCCGAAGTCATACCCGTGCACCACGCGAACGGCGTCGAGCTGGCAGATCGCTTCGCAACAGGCGCAGGCCATGCAGTTATCCTGCCCGGGGCGCTTACGCACTTTCTTGTCCTTGCCTTTACCGACGATTTCGAGGATACCGGCGGCGCAGATGACCGAACAGAGAATGCAGCCATCGCACAACGCTTCGTCCACCTCCACATGGCCCGGACCGAATTCCGTGCGCTCCGTTTTCGGGGCAAAATCCAACTCTCCAAAGGCTTCTGTTGACATGGTTACTCCCCCTAATAGATGTACCGTTTTTCCCCACCCTCGAACCAGGTGGTCTTATGGGTTTCCCGGTGCACGAAATTACCCTGGGCGTTACCCACCTCATAACCGACTGTGATCGCTTCGATCAGCCGGTAAGGTTCGCCCACCCCGAGACGTTGCGGCCAGTCGCTGGCATTGAGGGACTCGGCAAATCCCACCCAGCAGGTACCCAGTCCCAGACTGCAGGCTGCCATGATGATATTGGTGCCGACGATGCCGAGATCGATCTCAGGATGACCAATACCGCGGCTATCCATCAGCGGGAAGATCAACGTTGGTGCGCCGTGGAAGATCCGGATTCCCTCCCCGGCTGGTGACTCGGTAAGCAGCTTCCTTGGAACTGGATGCATGCCGGGAATGTCAGTTCCCTTTGGAATAGAGGCGAGCGCCTTGAACTGCCCTAGCACGAATTGCTCCATTTCCTCGATCATATCCCGGTCTCGCACCACTAGGAATTTCCACGGTTGGCAGTTGCCCTGGGAGGGGGCAAACCGTCCCACCTCCAGAATCCGCTTGATATAGTGTTCCGGCACCTGTTTACGCTTGTACTTGCGCACGCTGCGTCGCTTCAAGAACGCTTCTTCGATCACGTTCCATGGGCTGCCCTCGGGGATTACAGCGGGGGTCTTTTTGCGGAAGGATTTAGGATCGAGCTTCTTGCGACCTTCTTTGCCGGCGATCACCGTCGTTGCGTCCGTCATCGTTTTATTCCTCTCACTGGCAGCAGGTGCGTACGGTTCTTTTGGCTTCGACAGTAACATATACGGGCTATCGTTACGAGGATGCGGCAGCGGTCGGAGGCGTCGATTAGTTGCCAGGGCAATACTTATACGGGGCAATTCAATGTACACTCGGTCACGCCATTGCACGGAGAGATGCAACATGACCAGCCAATTGAAAACCACCCTTATCACCACCCTTATTCTTCTGGCCGTACACAGCTACTGCGACGCCGATCCGCGGCAGAATCCTGTCGTTACCGGACCGATCACCGGTGGAAAGCAGGGCAAGCCATTCAGTGCACCGACTCTTGATCTCGCCGAATACGGCTACCGTATGGCGGAGTACTTCATCGAAGGCAAAGCCAGTGGTTTTGAGTTCAAACCGGGCACCGAGAAGACGCCGGATGGTCGCTGGCAGGTGCGCAGCAAAGGCGAAGAAATCCCCTACAAGACACGAATTCTTGTGGTACGCCCCATCGAGCAGGATGATTTCAATGGAACCGTGGTTCTACACTAGCAAAACGTTACCGCCGGTTACGAACTGGGATCTGTCGGGAGCGGTGAATACCTGCGCGGCTATACCTGGGTAGGTGTCTCCGCCCAGAAGATTGGCGTCGACGGCGTTCCCGGTCCCACCGCCGCCGGTCTGCGTCAGTGGGACCCGGAGCGTTACGGCAGCCTGGTCCACCCGGGCGATGCCTACTCCTACGACATGTACACGCAGGCGGCGCGGGTAGTCGCAGCCGATAGAACGAAACGCAGCAACGATCCTATGGCGGGTCTACAGGTGGAACGGGAGATAAGCGGCAGCTCCCACGTGACCGTTCCACGGGTTTTGCCTGGTAGTGAAGCATCACTACAAACCGGTTTGGAGAATCCCAACTGGCACTCATACACTTCAGCCTATGATGCAGCGCTTCGCCACATGCACATCTGGTTAAAGGATGGGACCCCACCCCCAATTGCAGAAAGGATCAACGTCATACAAGACAATGGGCCAAGAATCAAAACGGACAAATACGGCAATGCCCTCGGCGGCATTCGACTGCCCGACTTTGCCGTGCCAATAGCTGAACACAGGGGTAGAGGCACCAGAACACCTGGCGGCAATCGTTTCAGTTTTCTATACGGTTTCGCTCGAGATTTCACCAGCGAGGAATTGAAGGCGCGCTATAAGAACGAAAAGGCATTCAAGGCTGAGTACGAGCAAGCCATCGATGTATCGATTGCGGAAGGGGTGATGTTAGAGGAGGATGCTGCATTGATGCGAGACAGAGCGTTTCGTTGGATAAAGGGAAGGCTGTAGTTCGTTACCGAGCGATTGAATACACAAACCAGGGGCGATGTTGCAGGAGCATGCTGCGTTGATGCGAGACGGCATACCGTGAACGAAATGCCTGCCTACGACCCCGAAATTATCCTTGCCGACATCGGTTTGGCGGCGCGAATCGAAGCGCCCCTCGAGGAAGGACATTCCGGTACACCTGTGTGGACGATCAAAACCGCTGCAGGCGAAAGGGCGACGCTTCGCGTATTTGAGGAACGCGAACGACACATGGTGGATCGTCTGGTGACGATCCACAGGACAGTTGGCGATACGATTCCCGTGCCCGAAGTACTAGCAGCAGAAATGTGGCAGGGACATCCGGTGCTGGTGCTGTCCTGGATTACGGGCACCACGCTGCAGAAAGTGATCTACAGCAACCCTTCGTGTGCCGCAGACCTCGGACGACAATTCGGGCAGATACAGGCCCGTTTGAATAGCATTCGCATCCCCCGACGTTTCCCGATTTCAACCGTGAGGCCGCCAGCAATCTGAGCGAACGGGACCCCTCCCTCGCCGCTGCGTTTGTCGCGGCAACAGACGACGACACGCGACTCGTGCATCTGGACTATCATCTTCAGAACGTGCTGGTGGATGGTGGGCAGATCACGGGTGTGATCGACTGGGTCAACGCGGGCAGGGGTGATGTGCGCGTCGACTTTGCACGAACGATGGCACTCCTCGACTTTCTGACGATGCGAGACTCGAGTGGCGCCTCGGATGAGTTCATTCGGACCTACGAGGAGACGTGGCTCGAGGAGATGGGCACCATGCAGGATCGATCACTGTTCCTTGCCGTCGCCTACGCCATTACGGCTCAGGACCTCGAAGGTCGCGCCATGGCAGAGGAAACCGCGGCCCTGTGGCGGCGGGCGAAAGCGTTCAGGCAGGAGTGGGCGGACTAGATTCTCTTGATGCGGATACCACCGCCGGAAGTATTGAGATCCAAGCTGGCACCGCCGCCGTTGATGGAACCGAAGGCACTGTTTTTGCGCACCCTTCCTTCGATGGCGAATTCACTTCTCACCCGTCCGCCACTGGAGTGAGCATCCACATCGGCCCCCGATCCCTCGACCAGATAAACCGTCAGTGAACCCCCCGAGGTCTTCATTCTGCTCGACTTATTGAACGGTTGGCTGAAGCGAGCCGAAATACTGCCACCGGATGTAGAAGCTCTCATTGAGCCCGACACTTCGTCCACTCGTATGCTGCCACTGGAGGTATTGAGATCCACATCCCCTACCACACCAGCAATGTTAAATCCCCCACCGGAGGTACTCATGTCCAGATCCCCTTCGATTTGATCTGCTGACACTGAACCGCCGGACGTGTGAGCCTTAATATTCCCCGCAATATCGTCAAATCTCATGCTGCCACCGGAGGTGTTTGCCCTAACCTTGCCGGCTATACTTTCAACCGTGATCGAGCCGCCGCTTGTCTTCACATCGATGTCAAACTCGTCCGGCACACGAATGGTGAACATGACCCGCTTGTGCCCCCAACGTCGATGCCAGGGCCTGGTGAATTCTCCTTTGATCCGCACCCCCTCTGAGTCCTTACCTATGGCTACCGTAAAGTCATCTTCATCCAGACCGGTGATTTCCACATCCACGTCCACGGTAGATTTGCTATGACCCATGACCTCCACCGTGCCGACATCCGAGCGTAGCAGAAGCCTTTGTCCAGGCTCTGCGTCTAGAGATTCATTCATTGATCGGGCTTCGGCCATACCTGATTGTAGCAAAGCCAGGAAGATCAAAGCCGGAATTACTGTTCGGTTCATTCTTGTCGTATGGATTGGTTGGATTCGCATAGGTCAGCTCCCACAGTTCAGCGGTTTACTATATGACGCAGCAAACGCCATTAAGGTTTGCATCCGTATCGATACGGATGGGCATTAGTTTTGACCATGTACCGGGAACTTCTCCACGTCCGGCACCCAGATCACATCATCCGGCGGATCACCGCAGGCTATTACCCTATCGGGATAAAGGCTTGCCACCCAGGCACACATATATGCATCCAGCCGATCATGCCCGGGGCCATAGGCGCAGGCACCAAGCTGCCGACTCAATTCTTCTGCATCCCAACCGGTATTCGATGCCAATGCAGATAATTGGCGTTCATATCCCTGCGCCCTGGATTTGTGTATGCCCGCTGCCCCCAAGACGCTTGTGATGGCCTGCGGGAACACCTCCAGACACTCATAGTGCCCGGACAGAACTTCGAACAGGGCAAATCCAACCAGCATCCAGAGTTGATGTGAATGAGGCAGACGGTTGAGTGCACCCCCTCTGTTAAGGTGGTGTCGCACCTTGACACGAATCTCATCGAATTCCTGTCGCGACGGGGTGGCAAAACAGTGGATGCCCATGCGGTCCATCGCCTGCTCACAGGCACGACGCGGACCAACCCGATAGCTCCGGGATGCATCGATGGCAACCACCGATATCTCCACATTCGCCAGCTTCTCTACACTGCGCAGGTATTCAAGGGTCTGTCGCGCAAAGGCCCGCACAAGTCTGTTGTCGATCGTTGCCGCATTACCGCGTCCCATCGGTGGCAGCGGAAACTTCGCAGCAGCGAGTGGAACAGGCCTTAACCGGTCAGCATCTGCAGTGCACACACAAACGGGTAGCTTTTTGTTTTTCGCAAAGGCGACGTCTATTCCCGCGTAGGCTACTTCCGACCCGGTTCAGCCTTAAGCTTTCCCCAGAGCCTGCTCGAGATCCTCGATAATGTCGTCCAAATGTTCTATGCCCACGCAGAGCCGTATCATACCGGGAGTAACCCCAGCTTTGGTTTGCTCTTCCTCTGACAATTGGCGGTGAGTCGTGGATGCGGGATGACAGGCAAGGGACTTGGCATCACCGATGTTCACCAGGCGCTTGAACAGCTCTAGACTATCGTAGAATTTCACCGCCCGCTCGAATCCCCCGTCTATTTCAAACGTGAGCAGGGATGCGGGTTTACCGCCACAATACTTCTGTGCCAATGCGTGGTATGGATCGTCCGGCAGACCCCCATAGCTAACGGATTCTATTTTCGCGTGCTGCTGGAGGTACTGTGCCACCGCCACCGCGTTATTACAGTGACGCTCCATACGCAAGGCCAGCGTTTCAATGCCCTGTAAGATCAGAAAGGCGTTGAAGGGGGAGAGTGCAGAGCCGGTATTGCGAAGCGGCACTGTCCTGACTCTGCCGATGTATGCAGCGGGACCCAACGCGTCCGTATAGACCACTCCATGGTAGGAGGGTTCGGGTGTAGTCAACATGGGATACTTATCGGCATAGTCGGCCCACGGGAAATTGCCGCCATCGACGAGCACGCCGCCAAGGGAGTTGCCGTGCCCCCCCATGTATTTGGTGAGCGAGTGGGCGATGATATCCGCGCCGTAATCGATGGGCTTGATCAGGATGGGAGTTGCCACGGTATTGTCGACAATCAGGGGTACGCCGTTCTTGTGAGCCACCGTAGCCAACGCTTCGACGTCTACGATATTACCGGCCGGATTGCCGATGGTTTCGCAGAAGACGGCACGCGTCTTGCCGTCGATCTCTTTTTGAATATCCGCGCCACCGTCTCCTTCCGCAAATCGCACCTCAATCCCCTGTTTGGGAAACATGTGCTTGAACAACGTATAGGTGCCGCCATAGAGCTGCGGCGTAGTGACGATGTTGGTGCCCGCTTCGGCGATGTTGATGATGGAGTAGGTCACGGCGGCACTACCGGAACTCAACGCCAGGGCGCCAACGCCACCCTCCAGATCCGCACAGCGTTTTTCGAGCACGTCATTGGTCGGGTTCATTATTCTGGTGTAGATGTTCCCGGGCACCGCCAGGTTAAACAGATCAGCACCATGCTGAGCATTGTCGAACTCATACGACACCGTTTGATAGATCGGTGTAGCCACGGCATGAGTGGTGGGATCAGTGGTATAACCGGAGTGAACTAATTTTGTCTCGTCGCGCATGGAGACCTCTCTTTTCATCTTGTGGGTTGCGTTTAGAAGCGAGGGAGTATACCTGCTGAGTCATTCCCGTGTCAGTATTACCGCCCGCGAATAATATTGCCCGATGCGCTATTATGTTCCGCGGTCGGCCTGCGAGCAGCGATGGCGATGACATCGTTGCCACACTAGGGGCAACGTTGGAAAAGTATCCCAAGGGAGGATTTACATGTTTGAAAAAGCCAGAAACAAGAATTTCCTGGTGGCGGCACTGGTCTTGACCTGCGCTGCCTTGGCGTTAGGTGGTCGCCAAGCTGACGCCCAGGAAAAAGAGTCAACCCTCAAGGGAGATCGTTTTCTGGATTTTGATGACATCATCGTTACCACCAAGGAGGCGGACATTCTTGTCCCTGAGACTGCAGAAGGACAAGACACTCCCCACAAGCAGAAATCAAGAACCCTGCGCATAGCGGCCCATGCCTATTGTGAAAAGATGGAGCGGATGGACCTGGAAGAATACACGGCAGCGTGCCGGGAGTATGTCGTTAGTTCTTTACAATACTTCGCTGAAGACCGGAACAAATTTGAAGGATCCGTTCCGGCGGTAAGTCCTGAGGTGAGGAATCATAAGAACTTGCCCAGTATTTTTGGTCGCTATCCGGAGAATTACGCAAGTTTTCCAAAGGATATGATGCGCAGGACGCTTGACATGAGCATGAAAGATAACCTTTATACGGTGACGGCCATAGAGGAAGTCAGTGCAGAATCAGTGAAGACACCATCGCCATGACATATCCGCAAAGGCCTTAACCACCCCATCATTGCTGGGATCAACTAGGCGGTTGGCTCGGATTATCGTCCGGGGAGTGAGTCGAACATGTCATTGACCTGAACTTGGGGTCGCCAATCCACCGGCAGATCACATTAACTCGTAAGGCCGGGTACTGATGCATGCCAAAATCACAATGGCGTGCGCAACCGCCACCACATTGCACAACCGCAAGAAGTGTGGTCTATTATTCTGCACACGCTTCTGTTTACAGCAACAAGATCCCAGACATGAAATACGCCAGCAATCGCAACCAACGGATCGCTTATGACCTAACTGGGCAGGGCCCTGCCGTGGTGCTGCAACACGGTTTCCTCGACAACCGCCGATCCTGGCAAGCTTTAGGATATGTGGCTGCGCTGGTGGACAAATTTACCGTAATTACGATCGACTCTCTCGGTCATGGTGATAGCGACAAACCCTCTGATGCTGAATGCTATACACGCGAGCAACGAGCAAATGATATCGCTGCCGTACTGAATGCGGAATCGATCGACAGAGCCCATTATGTCGGCTACTCCATGGGAGGCTGGTTGGGCATGGGCTTTCTGGCTCACCATCCACAACGTTTACTGTCCATCACCATTGGCGGATGGGATCCGGACGAACAGGCAGATAGGCCGCTAAGCGTCGACATCGACCAGTTTATCGAGATGGCACGAAGCGTCGCGCCGGAACTCGTCGAGTGGGTCACCCCGGATGTCAAAGTGGGATTAGCCGGTTGTCTGGCAGCACTGAGAGTCGCAGAAATCGAAGTAGACACGCTGATTAACTGCAAACTACCGGTTCATCTGTGGACAGGCAACGAAGACCTCTGTTTCGAACCCTTAAAGAAGTTGTCTGCGAAGATCCCCGGCTCAACACTCAGTGAAGTCAAAGGAGACCACATTGCCGCGATGGCGATATCGAATAGTGTCAGTGCAGAGGCGATACGCAGATTCATTGAAAGTGTCTAAGCAACCCCGTCTGGACCACCCCGCTTAGTCAACGCCGTGTCTATTCCGTTAGCGCTCAGTACGAGACAGGCCGACTCAGTCGTTGTCCTTGACTTTGAAACTACCGGCCTCTCGCCCAATCTTGGCGATCGCACAATTGAAATCGGTGCAGTTCGGCTGAAAAACGGACAGATCACAGACAAGTTCCAAAGCCTGATGAACCCGGGCATACCGATAAGCTCATTCATTGAATCATTCACGGGCATCTCCAATGAAATGCTGGCTGATGCACCTTCCTGTAAAGAAGTGATGAATGGATTCATGAACTTCCTGGGAGAAACCGACGTGGTCGCACACAATGCTTCATTCGACCGGCGTTTTCTGGAATCAGAAATGAGTCTTATCCAACGAGAGTATCGTGGGGAATTCATCTGTTCCATGCTGACAGCCAGGCGTGTATATCAGGACGCACCCAATCACCGACTGGGCACACTGGTCGCGTATAAGAATATCAGCAATGAGGGGGTGTTTCACCGGGCGCTGGCCGATGCCGAGATGACTGCCCTCCTGTGGCTGGGGATGCTTGCGGAAATCAAGGACGAATATGGATTCGATGGAATCAGTGTTGAGCTTGTGCGAAAACTGTCACGAACACCGAAGAAAAAAGTTGACAAATTCCTTACCAAGCAGAGCGTGAAACGGGAGTGATGTTCCGCAGGACCACCTGAAACAGAAACACGCCACCAAGAGCACCAGCCTTCCCTGAATCCAGGGACCAAAGATCCGGCATATGGATCGCCCCTGGGGCCATCACCCAGTCAGCCTGGCCCTGGTCCAGGCAACCGATAAAATCGCATCCAAGCGCCTGTCATGAATTGAAAAAATGAACTTACACTGGATCTTATTTCTTTCATTTTCATATACTTACAAGTATAATACTGGTTATATAACCATACTGTATATATATTCAGGACAGCCTCATGATCACTGAAGAACGCTACTTCCCCAGCGCCGATTACGACCTGCCAATCCCGGAAGATGACGACGATCTCAACAACGAAATCACCCGTCTGGCAGGCCATATCAACGCCGCAACTTACCGATTTCTAAAACTGCTGGCGGAACAGATTCGACGTGGAACCTGGGTCGGTGGCGATGAAGTCAAATCCCCGGCACATTGGCTCAACTATCGCTGCGGCATCACCCTCGGGGCAGCGGGAAAAGGTCCGCGTGGCCGAGAAGTTGGATACATTGCCTTTGATCGACAATGCATTCAAGTCAGGCGCATTGAGTTACTCCAAGGTGCGCGCCATGGTGCGGGTGGCCACACCCGAAAACGAGAGTTTTCTGTTACAGATTGCGCGCTATGGCACCGCCAGCCATATGGAAAAACTGGTGAGAAAATACCAATGGGTTGAACGACTCAACAGTGACAATAAGGCAGAGACACAGCAGGAGGAGAGAAGTTTCAGATGGTATCACGACGACGACGGCATGGTTATTTTCCATGGCAAGCTGCCGGCGGAATCGGGTGCTATTGTCGTCAAGGCTTTGCAGGCCGCCTTCGAAGCGGTACATAACAGATCAATAGGGCCAGAGAAAGTGGCTGAGCGATTGAGTAAGGAAATTCCGCCGGCAGAGGAAACGCACCCGGAAGATGAGGGAGAAGAATGGGCCGTGGTTTACGAGTACACGGCTGATGAGAGCCATCACTCCTTTGTGGACCTGGAAACGGCCACCCATGCAGAGCCCGTGCTGGAAACGACTCCGCGGAGTCGTGCGGATGATTCCGAATCGGGACCAGACGCAGGACTGGCAAGTCCAAACCAAAAAAACGACTCCGCGGAGACGTTTTCGCGCATCGCGGTCGGTCTCAGGATCCTTGATGTTAATGCTCATGTCTCTAATAGAGGAAGGAGGCGACCGTTGACGTGTTGTTCATCGATGAAGCACGTTCGTCTTCATCAAGCTCATCCAACTTTTCCCCAATAAGTTGACTTGTCCTCCCTTTAGCTCTCCATCTGAGTTGGCTATGATAAATTCAACCCCTTCTGCCCTGGCTGCCAATTTGCCAGTTCGAGTTGGGCCGTTCCCAGACCCAGTGCACGAACCCACTTCGCAGCAGCGTCAATGGTTGCCCAGGACTTAATTGACCCTGCCAGCGTGGTAGCTGTATTTGCACCCGTGTTGGTAACGATTTCGACGTGTATTGCTGCACCGTCGGCAACGATCCTTACCTTTTTTACAGCGCCGGCTTCAACAAGGATCTGGACCATCTTTTTATTCATTAGCATCCCCATTGAACGGCAAGCCCTGCTGCTCGGGAATTGAGATTCCCACTTGCTTGCAGTGTTGTCGGATCAACATTTCAATCATGTTAGCGATGCTTCGATGTTCGCGATCGGCGGCCTCACGAATCGCCGCTTTGACAAACGGATCGACTCGGAGATTCATGGTGGTGGTCTTTTTGGGCGACATCAGATGCTGACACGCTACCTATACAATGTAATGCGTTTATAACGCAAATCTGTGGCCTTGTAAATACAAAGCCATGAAAGACTTTGAAACCGGGCGTTGACGAGTGATCCGTAACGGGGTAGAAAGACAGAACTTTCTTCTACCATTGAGGATCAGCATGTCACTCAATATCAAGAGCAGCGAGGCGGACCGCCTTGTCGAGGCAGTGGCCAAGTTGACTGGGGAGAGCAAGACTCAGGCGGTAATTGAGTCGCTTCGTCAACGCCTTGAGCGTGAGAAGCAGGTGCGCGACAGGAAGGTACTCGCCGCTGACCTGATGGCGATCGGACAGAAATGCGCTGCCCATGCTCGACGCGACGCAACTGAGCACGGGGCATTGTTGTATGACGAAAAGGGAATGCCACGATGATCCTGGATACCTCTGCCCTGTTGGCCATTCTGTATGTGGAGGAAGATGCAGAGCGCTTTGCAGAAGCACTGGCAGCATCCGAACAGCGATTGATGTCAGCTGCGAATTATTTGGAGGCCGGAATCGTTGTTGACAGCCAACGGGGTGCGGCAGCAGGTAGACAATTGGACGCGTTGATGTCTCGGGCTAGCATTGGAGTGGAGGCCGTGACGCGAGAACAGGCAGATATTGCTCGTCAGGCTTATCTCGATTTTGGCAAAGGCAATCATCCGGCTGGACTCAATTTCGGCGACTGTTTCGCCTACGCGTTGGCCAAAGCCAAGGGCTTGCCTCTGCTGTTTAAAGGTGACGATTTCAGCAAAACCGATGTCACATCAGTGCTGAACTGAGAAAAAGAAAGCGACACAGAGGCACGTGTAAGGGGATTTGGGGATTTGGGGACAGTTTACCTAATTCTCAGGAGGAATTAAGTAAACTGTCCCCAAATCCCCCATGTTTGATCAACCAGGATAAGAGACATGACACTGCCAACGCCACTTAGATTCATGGGCGCGCCGGGATCGCCCTACACCCGCAAGATGTTGTCGCTACTCAGATTCAGGCACATTCCCTATCAACTGTTGATCGGAGATCAGTCCGTGCAGATCGGCCTGCCCAAACCGAAGGTGAGCCTGCTGCCCACCTTCTACCTGCCTAACGATAAAGGTGAGGTCGAAGCGGTCGTGGATTCAACTCCGCTAATTCGTCGCTTCGAGGCGGAGTTCAGCGAAAGATCGGTCATCCCGCAGGACCCGGTGATGACGTTTCTGAATTATCTACTGGAAGACTACGGTGATGAGTGGCTGACCAAGGCGATGTTTCACTACCGCTGGTATTACGATGACGATATCGACAAGGCAGGCAAGATCCTGCCGCGATGGCGCAATTTGTCCACGCCCGATGAAAGCCTGGTTGCCATGAGCAAGATGGTTTCCGAGCGGCAGATCGCGCGCCTTTACGTGGTGGGATCTAACGACATTACCGCGCCGGTGATCGAGGACAGCTACCACCGTTTTCTGGCCATCTTCGATAGAGTGATCCAGAAGCAACCGTTCCTGATGGGCCAACGACCGGGATCAGCGGATTTCGCCTTCTACGCTCAACTCACTCAACTTGCGAAATTCGACCCCACGCCCGCTCAAATCTGTCTCGAGAAAGCGCCCAGAATCTATGCCTGGACCGATGTAGTGGATGACCTGTCGGGTAACGCCGCGAGTGAAGATGGCTGGCTGACGAGGGAACAGGCGAAGAGTGTGCTGGGTGACCTTCTGGCGGAAGTGGGACGGGTTTATGTACCGGCCATGATCGCCAACGCCGAGGCATTGATGGCGGGTCGCAATCAGATGGAAACCAGCATCGACGGCAAGCCCTGGATTCAACCGGCCTTTCCCTACCAGGGCAAGTGCCTGCAGTGGGTTCGCCAAGAGTATGCAGCCCTCGAGGATGAAGAGCGCAGTGTGGTGGATGAGATCCTCGCCGGGACCGGTTGTCAGGAGTTGTTTAGGTAGACCTAGATACCTGGATCGAATGCAACGAAAAGGCCTCGAGTCAGGGCGTTAGTCCCTTCAGTTTCTGATTGTCAGCAGCGCTGGCTTTGTGATTGATTCTGCTGACGACCCCGGCGAGTGTCCGTATCGACTCCGGCAATGCGGTGTCTTTACTCATCTCGGTCAGTTTCTGTTTATCGCTCGAGGTCGGCTGGTGCTTGATGTTCAGAACTGCACTGGCGATCACCTGTTCTGCTGCATCGCTGTCAGTGGATTTGGCGATCTGCTCAAGTTTGATTTTGTCGTCATCCGACGGATAATGATTCAGCTTCATGACGATATTTGCCATGGTTGTGACCGCGCTGTCGTCAGCAAACACAGTTCCGATATTTGCGAGGGCAGAGAGTAAAAGCAAGGATCCGAGAATTGTTTTGGTGCCCACCGAAGATCTCCTCTGGGAAAATAACCCTTTGTTGACAAAGGTTTAAACCTTTGGTTCTTCTGGATATGACCGGATTCCTCGACCGAATATTCCTCCGGTTAATCACGCATCAGAAAGATCACGGCATCTTCAACACCCGGTTTCGGTACTGAGCAGGCGTCTCTATCGCTACACCCATATCCACCCTCAGAAGATCACGATCACCCGTGACCAGCACTTGAGCTGTTCCCTGTAAAGCCAGATCGACGAATTTCTGATCGTCTTTATCCTGGCACTGCGGGGAAGCATTCCCGGGTATCACTGCAATGGGTTCGGTATACGGCAAATAGTCGCTCAGCAAGGCTTCGATTTCACTCAACTCCAGCCGAAATTTGGCATAGGACAGGACACGAATAATCTCATCGGCGGTTTCTCTTGAGGTCAATGGCGTGACTTCACCGCTCTGCCAATGAACGCGCAACCAGCTTAGTCGGCCTTTTGAAAAAAGTGGCGCTGAAACCACTACATTCGTGTCGAACACGACCCGCATCAAGAAATTCCACGGGCATGTTTGATGGCATCCTCCAGGTCGCTTGCCTGGATACCCAGGGATTCCAGCTTAGCCCTTACTTTGTCTGCCTGGTTGGTCCGCACAGGGTCGAGAATGATGTGGCCATCTTGACTGGTAATTTCAAAGTAATCGATGCCCGGAAATTTCGAAATGATGGCTTTGGGAAGGGTAATCTGATTCTTACTGGTTCTTTTTGCAAGCACGTCGATATTCCTTTTAATAGTATATTCTTATTGTAAGAATATAAGGAATCAATGCAAGCGTGCACTTTCGCGATCGCGCCATCAAAAGGACCTGGGCATTTTCAGTACATGTTCACCGATATAGCTCAATATCAGGTTGGTCGAGATGGGAGCGATCTGGTACAGGCGCGTTTCCCTGAATTTCCTCTCGATGTGGTATTCCTTGGCGAATGCGAAGCCGCCATGGGTTTGCATGCAGACGTCGCCCGCGTGCCAGGAAGCTTCCGACGCCAGCATCTTGGCCATGTTGGCTTCGGCGCCGCAGGGCTCGCCCGCATCGAACATTTGTGCCGCCTTTTCCACCATCAGCGATGCCGCTTCGACTTCAGCATAGCAGCGGGCGATGGGGAACTGGATGCCCTGGTTCTGACCGATCGGTCGGTCGAACACGACACGCTCAGTAGCATAGGTGCTGGCTTTGTCGATGAAGTACTTGCCGTCACCGACACATTCCGCACCAATCAGAATTCTCTCCGCGTTCATGCCGTCCAGGATGACTCTGAATCCCCTGCCCTCTTCCCCCAGCAGATTGTCGGCAGGTATGCGCAAATTATCAAAAAACAGCTCGCAGGCATGATGATTGATCATGGCTTCGATCGGCGAAATGGTGAGGCCGTTAGCCATCGCTGCCTTGACGTCGACGATAAACGCGCTCAACCCTTCCGTCTTTCTTGCCACTTCCTCTTTCGGCGTAGTTCTGGCTAACAACACCATTAAGTCTGTGTGCTCGATGCGGCTGATCCACACTTTCTGACCGTTGATCACGTAGCTGTCACCATCACGCTCAGCGAATGTTTTAAGGCTGGTTGTATCTGTTCCCGTGGTGGGTTCCGTTACACCAAAGCTCTGCAGGCGCAGTTCGCCAGAGGCAATTTTGGGCAGGTAGGTCTTTTTCTGCTCTTCACTGCCATGGCGCAGAACCGAACCCATTACATACATCTGCGCGTGGCAAGCCCCAGCATGGGCACCGGATCGACACACCTCCTCCATCACTGCCGAGGCTTCGATAACTCCCAGCCCTGCTCCGCCATACTCCTCGGGGATCAGCACGGTGAGGAATCCTGAGGTCGTCAGCTCTTTAACGAATTCAGTGGGATAGCCACGAGTGCGATCCAATTCCAGCCAGTAATCTTCACCGTATTTCTGACAGAGCTGTCTCACCGAACTCCTGATTTCAAGGATCTCTTTGCTTTCGGACATGGCTGGTTCCCTTGCTGATGGCGTAGCTAAGGATGATACAGAAAAATTGACGAGCGGAACCGGGTACTGGAAAAAAAACCGCAGGGAGTTTAGATTGATGGCACTTTTCTCTTCACCATCGGGGAGCACAGCGTGGCTCAAATGTATAACTGGATTACGGATCCGCTCATCGCAGAGGGTATGAATCCCACGGTTGCAGCATTGATTGCCCAATCACTGATCATAATCGCGGTATTAATGTTGAGCTTTGCTGCGAATTTCGTGGCCAAGCGGATCATCCTGACCGGGATTGCAGAAGTGATCGCCAGAACCGAGACTCGATGGGACGACATATTACTGGAGCAACACGTATTCGACCGATTCTCCCACCTGGCTCCGGCACTGGTGATCTATGCCTGTACCGGATTTGCGTTTCCGGAACAGCAGAATCTGCAGGACTTTGTGGAACGCTTCGCCATCGCCTACATGATCCTGGTGGCGGCAGCCGTAACGGATGCCTTGCTGGACGGTGTGATAGAGATATACCGGACCCTGGACATATCCAAGACGAGACCGATTAAAACCTATATCCAGGTGGGTAAGCTCATCGTCTATCTAATCACCGGGATATTGGTACTGGCAACCCTGCTGGATCGGTCTCCCTGGGCTTTCCTGAGTGGATTGGGTGCGCTGACGGCAGTTATCATGCTGGTTTTCAAGGACACCATCATGGGTTTTGTAGCCAGTGTTCAGCTCATCAGCAACAATATGCTCAAGCGGGATGACTGGATCGAGATGCCCAGCTACGGTGCCGACGGTGAGGTAACCGACATCACCCTCAATACCGTTAAAGTTCAGAACTGGGACAAGACGATATCCACCATCCCCACCTATGCACTGATCGCGGGGACTTTCAAAAACTGGCAAGGCATGACCGACTCGAACGGACGCCGCATCAAACGTGCCATCATGATCAATATGCTCAGCATAAAGGTCTGCTCCGAGGAGTTACTGGACAGATTCGAACGGGTTCGTCTGATCGGCGGCTATGTAAAACAGAGACGGGCGGAACTGAGAGAGCACAACGCGGAATATGACATCGACGCGGATGTAAAGATCAATACCAAGGGGCTGACTAACGTCGGTATCTTCCGCAAGTATATAAAGGCTTACCTTGCTGAAAACCCGGATCTCACACAGCGTCCGGGTATGACGTTTCTGGTACGCCAGTTGCCACCGGGAGAGCACGGCCTGCCGATAGAGATCTATGTGTTTACCAATACTACCGAATGGGTCGCCTACGAGGACATCATGTCCGACATTTTTGATCACCTGCTGTCGGTAATTCAGGAGTTCGAATTGAGTGTTTTCCAGGTACCCACAGGGGCGGATTTTCGCGCTCTTCTTTCGCACGATTCTCAAATGGCAAGGGAGTAGACAACGTGGCTGATGAATCGCAAACAATCCTTACTGCAGAAATCATGTCTTATGTTGGCCGGCAGGGACCCATCCATAAAGGAGTCGTCAGCGAGATCGAGGCAGAGCGATATGCGACGGCGGTGGCCTTAGAAGAACCCCATTCACTATATGTGGACGCTGATGTAGCGAACAATTCACCCTTCAAAGGTAAGATCGCACCGTTTCACTTTTACAGTGTGCCTTTCAGCAGAATGCTGCACCATACACAACTTGGTGAAGATGGATTGGGCCGACCCAGAAAGGGAACGCGTGAAAGTGAATCCACGAGCTTGAATCCCCCCATTCCATTACCCCGAACGATGGCGGGAGGCACTGAGGTCGAATACATGCGTCCCATCAGGGCCGGTGAGGAACTCACCAGTCAAACCCGGCTAGCGGATATCGTGGAAAAACAGGGCAGGCAGGGGCCCCTCGTGTTTACCACCACCGAGACTGTCTATTGCGACTCGAAGGGTGAAGCGGTCGTTATCGTACGATCCAAAAGAATCAGCAGATAGGAGAAGCCAATGTCAGTCTACTGGGAAGACTTAAACGTGGGTGACGAGATCCCCGCTCTCGAAGCGGATATCAGCGCCACGCAGCTGTTTCAGATATCAGCGGTGACGGACAATCCCCACAGGATCCACTACGACAAGGAGTGGGCACTGCATGAAGGCTATCCGGAACGGGTGATTCACGGGCCGCTGCAGGGCGAGATGCTGTCACAGACACTGCAGGGCTGGCTTGGTACAACGGGTTGGCTGAGGCGCCTGGAATATTCAAATCGAGCCTATGCCGTGTTGGGTGAGCGTCTTACATGTAAGGCCAGGATTACGTCACTGACGAAAGACCAACGAAATCACTATGCCGAACTTGATTGCTGGGTTGAGAAGGACGATGGAACTGTGACTGCGCCGGGATCAGCCACAGTGGTACTGCCTACCCGTGAAAAAGATATTACAGTGGGTTGAGTCATCACGGAATAGAAACGAAATACAAGAAATTCAGTGATGGCTGCGGCAGCCATTAAAGGCAGCTTGCTGGCAATTGAATGATCTTGTCCGCCAACTTCTCGACGCGTTCTGAGTTGTTGACGACAAAACCAACAGGGCAATTATGTTCCTTGATAAAGGTGTTTAGGTGTCTCAGTTTTTTGGCCGAGGTCCTGAAGCCGGTTTTGATTTCAAATGGGATGAGCCCAAATTCACCCTCTACCACGAGGTCAATCTCGGCTTGGTGCTGTGTCCGATAGAAGTAGTATTGAAATGATTGTAAGCGAATCTTTAAGCTGTTGATCACCTGCTCAATGATAAAACTCTCCCAAATCTGCCCGAAGTTAGGGTGGTTCAGCCAAGCATCCTGACTGTAAATATTGAGCAAACCACATACCAAGCCGCTGTCCCTAAAATGCCCCTTAGGCATCTTTATTACACGTTTGCGCCTGTTGCTCTGGAAACTGGGTAACGATCGCCATAAGAAAGTACCCTCGGCAATCTCCAGGTATTTCTTGATTGTGGGCTGCGAAACATCCAGGGATCTGGCGAATTGGCTGGCATTGATGAGTTGCCCCGAGCTGGTTGCCAGCATTCGAATAAAGCGGCGATAAACAGCCAGTTGCAGATTGGGAAACAGCGCACGGATATCCCTGTCGATGTAAGTGCGAATGTAGTTGTCCATCCACTGATGATGAAAGATTGCATCCTGTCGCTTAAGGTAGTGTTCCGGGTAACCGCCGTTGAATGACAGATCAAACAGTTGTGCTCTTGTATATCTGGGCTTTAGACCTGCGATGGCATCTAAATCCTGTTCAATGAGCAATGAATAGAAGGGAGAGGGCTGCAAGCCGAGAGCATCTTCGAAGGTCAACGGGTTGAGTTCATAGATCGCGATCCGTCCTGCCAGAGATTCGCTGATGTTTTTTAACAAGGTGGGTGAACTGCTGCCACTGATCAGATATTGCCCGGCTTGGCTGCGATTCCTGTCCACAGCCACCCTGATCCCTTTAAAGAGTGCATCGGAGAGCTGTGCCTCATCCAGGCTGATTGGTGCTGGATTCTGCGCTAGAAAGAATTCCACATCCTCTTCAATGAGATCTAAATGGCGGACATTTTCCAGATCGAACTGTCTGACCGCAGGCCAGATTTTCTGAATCAGCGTGGACTTCCCCACCTGTCGAGCACCAATTACAGCCACTACCGGGAAGCGTTCGAGAAGATAACCTATTGATATTTCACAACTTCTATCAAGCATGTGCATAATTAAAGATCGAGTTTAATATTACTCGGTATACATTATGAGATATGTGTCTGATTGGCAAGTTGTTCGTTTGCACGATAGTGAGTGGCGATCGCGACGCCGTCGTGCCCCTCGGGTCGACCCTGCCGATCTACGACAAGCTGCCCGAAGACAAGCGCTGCATGCATATCTTTCACGACGTGGGTCACTTTCCCAACGGACAGATCCCGGCTGAGCTAACGGATCTATTTGTACTCTTCGCCGGCAGGCTTTAGCTCTTCTTTACATACAGCCCGTCGAACCAGCCATCCCACGCCTTGCTTTCGCTGTTGTATTGCTGGAAATACTGGCGCACCGAACCGTCCTCGTTGGGCGTCCAGGTACCTTTGAAGGGTGACTTTTCACCGGATCGGTAATCGTATATCCAACCCTCCAATACCATGGAGCCTTTGATCAGCCCTCCTTCGATATCGATGGCGTAGTTACCGGCCGCTACCCACACTTGCCGCCATTTACCGGTAACGGGGTTATAGTAGTTAACGCTCATACCGGTACCGCCCGACTTGCCATTCCAGTCCTCGGAAAGAGCACATCCCCCTTGCACCTTCATTATTCTGTTGGTACCGGCAACACGCCCGCTGCTACGATCGGTTACGGTCCACTCCCCCACCCAGAAATCGAAGGCGCTGAAATTCCGGTCGCTCAAGCATGGGGGTGAAGATTTGTCGTCAGCTTGGGAGGTACCGGCTGTTAGAAGGACGGTTAAAACGAATAGGCAGTGCTTCATAATTCCTCTCATACCTGTCTCATAAGGGAGTATTGGGTTGGTGGCGATGGATAGGACAGTTGTTCAGCCGGAACTGACTGCATGATTGCCAGACACCACGACAATGACGGTATAATCGCGAGTCAAAACCGACTTGAAGGAGCACTCATCCATGTCCATCGAAACTCGCGATCCCCGTTTTCTTGACATTGTATCCGAAGAGCTGGAATTGGAGCTGCTGGCCGATGGCCTGGGGTTCACCGAGGGACCCATCTGGCACCCCACGGAGAAACACCTGACCTTCAGCGACATTCCCGGCAACCGTATCCATCGCTGGCAGGTCCGAGGCAGTGGCCTTGAGGTGGTGCGGGAGCCGAGCAACATGGCCAATGGCAACACCTATGACTTAAGTGGCCGAATGTTGACCTGCGAGCACGCCACCAGCCGGGTCACCCGTACAGAGGCAGACGGATCCGTCACCGTGCTGGCCGCCCACTACGATGGCAAGGAACTGAACAGCCCCAACGACATCGTGGTGCGAAAGGACGGCAAGGTGTACTTCACCGATCCCACCTACGGACGCTTCGGCCGGCACGGTATCGAGCGGGAGCAGGAGCTGGATTTCCAGGGGGTATATCTGTACGAACCGGATACTGAAAAACTCACTTTGGTCGCCGATGATTTCGACTCACCGAACGGTCTCTGCTTCACGCTGGATCAATCACGACTATACGTCAACGATACCAACCGCAGACACATCCGCCGCTTCGACATCAATGACGATGGCACCCTCACAGGTGGTGATGTGTTTGCCGTGTCAACTGGCGAGGGGATGGGAGCCCCGGATGGTATGAAGATCGACAGTACCGGCCATGTTTTCTGCGCCGGTCCTGGCGGAGTGCACGTTTACCATCCATCTGACGGGACCACCCTAGGCGTGATCCACACGCCGGCATTCTGTGCCAACTTTACCTGGGGTGACGATGACCTGTGCACGTTCTTTCTGACCGCGTCCGACAAACTCTGGTGTACCCGAACCAAGCTGCCGGGGTTAGCTCTGTTCTAGTGTGCTGATCCGGACTGAAATCTGGATGGATCCAGATGGTCTTGAGCAACTCATGTGTGAGTAGCTTACATGTCCGTTGAACTCGTATCTGCAGGTCCCTGAGACATGGGGTGGGTTTGGTTGGTACTGGGAAACTGATGGTCAGTCGATCTAATCTTGACTCCAATGACACCCACTTAAGCGTACTGATCCCAAAGCATCCTTAATTCGAGCCGTACCGACAGAGAGCAATGTGTCTCCGACAAAATAGGCCAGAGAGTAAGAATACGAGGGGCAGTACACCAGGACATCGGTGCCGGGCACTGGCTGAATCATGCTCCCTGGCAACTGCACAAACTGTGGTTTATTCTTGCCACCTCACCCACGCTGAACGGAGACTGACGATGCTCAAACTTCACGGTGCGCCACTCAGTAATTATTACAATATGGTTAAGACCGCCCTCCTAGAGAAGGGCCTTGAGTATGAGGCGGTGATGGCACCGCCCTCGCAGGAGGAAGAATTCCTTGCCAAGAGTTCCATGGGCAAGATCCCATGCCTCGAAACAGACAACGGCTTCGTTGCAGAATCCCTCGCCATCATCGAGTATCTTGATGAGATACAGCCGCAACCGGCGCTGCTTCCGGCCGATCCCTATGCGCGTGCCAAGGTGCGCGAACTGATGCCCTCTCTTGAACTATATGTTGAACTGGTGGCACGACGCGGTTTTGGGGCACTGCGCGGCAAACCGGTCGCGGACGAAGTTGTGGAAAGCATAAAAGCAGACCTGCCCAAGGGGATTGCCGCGGTGCAGCGCCTGATGAAGTTCTCGCCCTGGATAGCTGGGGAAGAGTTTACCTACGCCGATCTCGTGGGATACTTCACGTTCACCCTGGCGAACCTGTCCGCCAAAGCCAACGCCGATCTCGATCTGTTCGAGCAACTGCCAGGCAGCCAAGAGTGGTTCGATGCGGTGGCTGCGCGGGATTCGGTCAAGCAGGCTGTCGCCGATCAGAAACGCTAACAGGTGTCATCACTATGAGCCGTCTATCCCTATTGGAAGTCGATGACCTTTCGGCCGAGCAACGTGTTATCTACGATGCCATTCAGAGCGGGCCGAGGGGTGCCATGGGCCTCGCCGGCCCGTTCGGTGTCTGGGTGCGAGCGCCTGCCGTCGGCAACGCCATTCAGCAGTTGGGCGCTGCTGCCCGTTTTGCCACATCCCTCGATGAAGCTACCAAGGAGATCGCCATCTGTACCGTTGGCGCCCACTTCAAGGCCAAGTTCGAGTTGGCCGCACACAAAAACCTGGCGCAGCGTGCGGGCATATCGGCCGAGGTGACCGAGGCGATTCAGAAGGGAGAGCCGCCAGATTTCGCCACCGATGAACACCAGCTAAGCCACCGGATGGCCAGTCAGTTGCTCAACCAACACCGTCTCGATGACGACACCTATCGTCAGGGCGTGGAACTGTGGGGCGAAAGCGGCATGATCGAGCTGGTGACCGTGATCGGCTATTACTGCATCGTCTCACTGACCCTGAATACCTTCGAAATCCCGGTGAGTGATGCCATGCAAGACCCATTTCCCGAGTTGCCCTAGGGTACTGTCCCGCAATTAGGTGGTCATTATTCGGTCGGCATATTTTGTTCCTGGCAAGGCGCGAGGACGCTGTGGGTTGGGCACCCATCAGGACGAACAACGGGGACGCCCAGTCGAAGTCCAGGGACAAAATAGGCCAGCGAATAAGGCCAAGTAATTGTGGGACAGTACACTAATGTAGATGGAACGATCGGGCATGCTTAAGCCGAGGATAATATTCGTCACCGATCCTCTCTGTTCATGGTGTTGGGCCATGCTGCCCGAATTCCTGGCGGTACGCGCGCAACTATCGGCATGGGCGGATTTCGACCTGCTCATGGGCGGACTGCAGGTTGGTAATCGGCGTCCCCCGGCGGCGGCGGACGTTGAAATGCTACAGGAACTGTGGCGCCAAGTGGCAGAATCCACCGGGGCGAAGTTCCTGGGCCAAATGCCCGCCGATCCCGACTTTATCTATCACAGCGAGATAGCCTGTCGGGCGGTGGAGGCGATGCGGACGTTTCAGAAGCGACCGCCCTGGGAATTCTTTGAGCGACTTCAGGAAGCGTTTTACTTGCAGGCACGCAATGTGAACAGTGTGGATGAATTGGGCACGCTGGCGGAACCGTTTGGTATAAGACCTGCCGACCTCGGCAGCATGCTGCAATCAAATGAGGTGATCGAGAACACCCGGATTGCATTCGAATCAGCGAAGAAGCTCGGCGCGTTCGCTTTGCCCGTGGTCCTGCTGGATACGGGAGCCGGCCCGAAGCTGGTCAGCGGAGGCTACGTCACTGCCGAGTTTCTCGTTCCGGACCTTGACGGCAGAATGGCAGCCGCTTCAGGAACCGTTCACTGACGCCGAAGCCGCCTGCAGTCGTTGCACGGAGTTGTCGATGGAAACTCGGTTCCAGTAAGCGGCAGCCAGTCCGTTGATGACGTTGGCAAGCGCAGTGGCGCCGAAGATGCCGGCATAACCGTACAAATAGTCGCCCAGGATCGCCAGTGGAACGTAGAGTACGATCATGCGACTGAGCGCGAGCACCAGGGGCGGCATCGGCTGACCCAACGCGTTAAAGCTGGCACTGGCCACATTGTTGAGACCCATGAATCCGATACTGAACGGCACGATGAGAAAGAACACCGTGGCGGTTTCGATCACTTGAGCGTCGTCGTTGATCAGACTCACCAATGGACCACCGATTGCTGCCATCAAAATGGCGGCGAACACTCCCCATGCCAGACTGAACCGATTGGCGAGTCGCAGCGATTCTCGCACCCGGTCGTAGTGGCCGGCTCCCCAATTCTGACCGATAAAGGGGGCGGCGGCACCACCGAGGGATATGACAACCATCGCTACGATGGAATCGACTCGCTGGGCGATGCCGAAGCCGGCCACCACCGCGGCACCATGGCTCGACAGTAGACGGATGATGATCGCATTGGATACCGGACCGATCAGGTTGGTCATGGTGGCCGGCAGTCCCACGTGCAGAATGCTGCGCCATGCCGGCAGCAGACCGTCAAAGGTTGGCACGATGAGACGATCACGGAAGGCGAACAGGTACATGGTAAAGCCGAAACTGATCACGCGGGCCAGCACGTGAGACAAGGCTGCCCCCACAACACCGAGGGGTGGGATGCCGAACCAACCGAAGATCAGCGGTGGTGCAAACACGATCTGCAGTATGGATCCGAGGGTCTATATAAATCCCGGTGATTTGGCGTCACCGGTGGCACGCAGCAGGCTGGTACCCACCATGGAGAGGGCAAACATGGGTAACCCGAGAATCCACACGTTGAAGTAATCGAGCGTCAATAGCAGTACCTCATCGCGCGCACCCAGCACTCGGAACAGCGGTTCTGCAAAGGGGATGCCGAGAGCGACACAGATGAGGGTGAAAGTCAGGGTCAGCCAAAGGCAGTGGGTAACCAGCACAGCAGAACCCTCGCGATCGCCACTGCCCATCGAGCGGGCCACCACCGAGGACGCGCCGATGCCGAGACCGCGGGATGCCGCACCTAATCCCATGACAATGGGGAAGTTGTAAGCGATGGCAGCCAATTCCGCCGTGCCGAGCAGCCCGACGAAGGCAGCTTCGGCCAGCCGGGCGATATTCATGGCCAGAAACCCCATCACCATGAAACCCGTCAGATTCAACAGGTGCCTGGTCACGGACCCTTCGGTAAAGCCGGTAGCCGGGGATCTGCCACCGCCTGTAGGCTGCGATCGATCGCTCATGATTCAGTCCACCGCCCCCCTGCCACGGCGTCAGATACAATTTCATCACCTGGGGCAGGCGTCAAAGTTGGCGATACCGGACCTCAGAATGTAGACGGATTCGGGTAGGACTCGCCTGTATGAAAAAGGACAGTATAGCTGTATGATTTGTCAATTAACCACAGGCTTGGAGGAGACGCGGATGTCCAACAAAGACCCCGGAGCCGTGACCATATATGACCCGCAGGACAGCAGCAGCGTTCTGGCTGATCTTGGTCGCACCGGCACCAGCAGACGGAATTTTATAAAGGGGATCATTGCCGCAGGGGCAACCGTCTCGGCAGGCTCAATGCTACCTGCCATGAGCAGTTACGCCCAGAGCGCCGCTGCCGGAACCGTGGAGCGTCTGATCTCCCTCAATATCAACGGTACCGTGCGCAGAGTGGATGTATTGCCTCAGGAAACACTGGCCATGACGCTGCGCTACAAGCTCGGTTTGACCGGTACCAAGTTTGGCTGTGACCGTGGTGAATGCGGTGCCTGCACCGTGTTGATCGACGACGTCGCCAACTACTCCTGTTCCACCCTGACCCATACGATGAGGGGACGCAAGATCACCACCATCGAGGGGTTACAGGCAGCCAACGGTGATCTGCATCCGGTGCAGCAGGCCTTTGTAGACGAACTTGGGCCGCAGTGCGGTTTCTGTACGCCGGGGCAGATCATGTCGGCCGTTGCCTTGCTGAAGGCCAATCCGAAGCCCAGCAGAGAGGAAGCGCGACTGGCCCTGTCGGGCAATCTGTGCAGATGCGGCGCCTATGACCACTATCTTAATTCGGTGATGCGTGCCGCCGAGGGGGGATTGACATGAGTTACAAATTGATCGGCAAGAACTTCACGCCAGCGGACATACTCGGCAAGGTGACCGGCAAAGCGAAGTATGCGGAAGACTTCCGCGCAGAGGGGATGCTGTTCTGCAAGCTGCTGATGAGCCCCATGCCGCACGCTCGCGTAGTCAACATCGACGCCGGTGAGGCGCTGAAGATGCCGGGAGTGGTGGCGATACTCACTGCCGAGGACGTACCTCCACCTCCTGCTCCAGGCCAGCCGGTTTTCACGACGGAGCCGCTGTTCGTCGGTGATCCAATTCTCGCCATAGCGGCGGAGACTGAGACCCTGGCGGCTGATGCACGGGATGCCATCAAAGTGGAATACGAACCCCTGCCCTACACAGTGGACCCGCTGCAAAGCCTTTACCCGGGGGGACCGAACGCCCGCTCCGACGGTAATTCCGTCGGCGGGGGAGGCGTCAAGGACGTCAAGTGGACTGCCCGGGACTTTGCCGCTGCAGGCGAAGACAAACTGCCCATGGGACAGCATGCCGTGGACTGGGACTACGGCGATATCGAAGCTGGATTCAAGAATGCTAAGTTGATCCTGGACGAAAGCTTCGTCACTGCCAGCCTTTCGCATCTCTGTATGGAATCCAGATCCGCCATGGCCTACTGGCAGAACGGTAAGTGCTACATGCATGGTTCCTGTCAGAGCCAAAGCTTTGCGCACCCCTACGTAGCCAGATATGTCGGTGTCAAACCGGAAGATCTGGTATTCATCTCCGAATACTGCGGCGGCGGCTTCGGCTCCAAATTAGCAGCCTATCCGATCATGGCGGTGCCAGCCCATATGGCCAAGAAGACCGGCCGGCCTGTGATGATGCGCATCAATCGTACCGAAGAGTATTGTATCGGTTCCGCTCGACCCGGTTTTCAGGGGCGCATCAAGATCGGATTCACGGCAGATGGCCTGATTACCGCGGTGGACCTTTTTATCCTGCAGGAAAACGGCCCTTATTCCGGTGGCGGCGACATGATGGCCGCGGCCGATTCCCTGTCTCTGGTCTATACCCCTGAATCGATGCGCTTTCGCGGCCTCGGCATAGGCACCAACACGCCACCGCGCGGAGCACAGCGTGGACCCGGCAACAACCAGATCGCCATGGTGATGGCACCTGTTATCGATAAAGCAGCCCAGCAGCTGGGAATCGACCGGGTGGCTATACGGCGTATGAACGACCCCGACACAGGCCACAAGTATGGCAGGCAGCAAACGACCGCCAGCAGCTCCTACCTGAACGAAGCGGTTGCCAAGGGTGCCGCTGAATTTGACTGGGCGCAGAAGATAAAGCAGAGCGGCAAACGCGACGGCTCGAAAGTGGTCGGTATCGGCATCGGTCAGGCGCACCACACTTCCGGTGCCAGCGGCTTCGACGGGCTGGTGCGCCTGACACCGGACGGTACGCTGCACATACACACGGGTGTCGGTAATCTTGGCACCTACTCCCACAGCTCCACCGCCAGAGTAGCGGCGGAGGTCCTGAAATGCGACTGGGAGCACTGCATCGTAGAAATGGGTGACAGCCGCAAACACCTGCCCTGGAATCTGGGTCAGTTCGGCAGTCTGACCACCTTTACCCACAGTCGCACCAACTACGTTGCCGCCATGGACGCCGTCAGCAAGTTGCTGGAGATCGCTGCTATGGATCTGGGCGGCAAGGCGGATGACTACGAGATCGCCGCAGAGAAGGTGGTCCACAAGAAAGACAAGAGCAAGCAGTTGACCTATGCAGCAGCGGCGCAGCGGGCGATTGAACTGGGCGGTAAATTCGACGGCCACGAAGCACCCAATAATATCAACGGCATGACCAAACGTTCCGTTGCCGGTCTGGCCGGAAGCGGTCTGATCGGCGTTGCCAAAGACACCCTGGAGCGGGACGGCGATCCCCCCGCACTGACGGTCGGCTTTATGCAGATCGAACTCGATCTGGAGACGGGTAAGTACGAGATCCTCGATTACGTCGGTGTGGCGGACTGTGGCACGGTGATGCATCCCCTTGGTGCGAGCAATCAGATCAAGGGAGCGGCCGTCATGGGGATCGGCATGGCCGCCCTGGAGCGACATGTATATGATCCACAAATCGGCCTGCCCGCCAATGTGGCGCTGCACCAGCACAAACCACCCAGCTACCTGGATGTCCCTTCCCACATGACCGCAATGACTGTCGACAAGCCCGATCCATATAGCCCCATGGGCGCGAAGGGGATCGGTGAGCCGGTTCAGGGTTGTGCGGCGGCGGCTCTTCTCAGCGCCATATCCGATGCCTTAGGCGGCCACTACTTCAATCGGACGCCGGTGACGACCGATATGATCCTAAACGTAGCCAGCGGCAGGCCTCAATCCCATAAACCACTCCAGGTCAACACATTCTAAGGAGGCGATAAAATGGCTAAAGATATGATGACCGCATTCGAGCTATACCAGCCAGCCGACCTTGGCAATGCACTTGATCTGGCGAAGCGCTTTGGCGAGGATGGGTGGATGCTCGCAGGCGGCAACGACAGCCTCGACTGGTTCAAGGACAGGATCAAACAACCCAAGGCAGTGATCGATCTAAATGGCGTCGCTGAAATGAAAGGGGTGCGGGAGAAGGGAGATGGTATCGAGGTGGGGGCCCTCACGTCCCTGACAGAGATCGCCAACCATCCCGTGATCCAGAAGCAATACAATCTGCTGGCAGCTGCTGCCGGTAAGGTGGCCAGCCCGCAGATCCGAAACTCGGGAACCATCGGCGGCAATGTCTGCCAGGACACCCGCTGCTGGTATTACCGGGCGGGAATGGACTGCTACCGGGCCGGCGGTAACACCTGCTATGCCGACACCCCGGAGGCAATGAACCGGGAGCACTGTCTGTTCAACGCAGATCGCTGCGTTGCCGTGTCACCGTCTGATACCGCCCCCGCTCTGATCGCTCTCGATGCGCAAATGGTAGTGGTTAACGGCGGTGGCGTAGAGATGATCAAGGCAGAGGATTTTTTCATCGGTCCCGATATCGATATCCTCAAGATGACCGTGCTAAAGGAAGGGGATATTCTCACCTCGGTTCGCATTCCGGGCAGTTGGGCTGGGGCGAACTTCTACTTTGAAAAGGTTGCCGATCGTAATACCTGGGATTTTGCCCTGGTGAATGTTGCGGCAGCTCTGAAGATCAAAGGCGGCGTCATCGAAGATCTACGCATCGCCTGTGGTGGCGTCGAGTGTGTACCCCGCCGACTCACGGTGGTGGAGGATGTGGTTCGCGGCAATAAGCGGGATGAAGAGATTGCCAATCTAGCGGCCGGTTCGGCCAGCAGGGGAGCAGTCCCCCTCAACCAGAATCACTTCAAGATTCCACTAATGGAAAACCTTGTGAAAAGAGCGATTCGCGAGGCGTAAGGGAATTTGGACCTCCTCTTTCGATACAGCACCAATCCCTGGGGTCAGCGGGTTCTGGAAGGGGTATCCTGGGATCTGCTGTGGGTGTTCTTCGGTGCCGGCCTGGCGTTTATCTGTCTGCATCTGATCTACCTGCGCATCGTACGGCACACCGGCGGCTGGCGCCCCAACGGACCACAGCAGACAGATCCCAAGTGACGGCAGCACCAAAGACGGGCACGATGCGCCTGCAACGACACACGCCGGTGGATAGGTTCCAGCACTGGCTGCTGTCAAGCTGCATGCTGATCTTGTTAGCCACCAGCCTGCTTCCCGTCCTGGAAATCAAGTTCCAGTGGGTGCTGATCCATTGGGTTACCGGCATCCTGCTCACCGCGGGCGTGCTCCTGCATGTTATCCGGGTCATCTGGCACAGACGCATCAAGTACATGTGGCTCGGCTGGGCTGAGATCAGTCGGCAAGCAAAGACACTGCAGGACGAGCTAACCGGCTCGTCCAATCCGATCGCGCTACCGGGCAAGTACTCGACCCCCCAGAAACTCTACCACCTGGCCATGTTATTGGTGGTGCTGCTTGGAATCGGCACGGGCTTGATCATGCTTGTTAAGATCGATTCCCCCCTGTGGCAGCGGAATCCCTATCTGCTCTCCCAGGAAGTGTGGGGATACATCTACGTACTGCACGGATTATCGGCACTTTTCTCCATCAGCCTGATCATGATGCATATCTATTTTGCATTTCGGCCGGAAAAGCTGTTCTATACCCGCTCCATGATCCTGGGTTGGATCAGCGCAGACGAGTATAGTGGACACCATGATCCGGCTCTTTGGCGTCCCGATGAATCGAACGCCGGCAACGAGACAGGTACATGAACGACAGTTTTCAATCTGATTTGGCAGAGCGAATCGACAGCATCGAGGAAGCCTACGAGTTTATGTTGGCTTATGCTGCCCAGGGCAGGGAGGGGGACGAGGAAAACTCGGAAGTTGTCCAGTTCCTGCAAAACTTCCATGACGCTCTGGAAACACTGGTCGAAGTGGCCGCCAAAAGTTTCTGCGGCGATACCGACCAAGATGATCACGGCTTGGACTTTCTCAAGGTGTTGGCTGAAGATGGCAGCAAGGCACACGCCGCAATCGGACTGGTGCTGGCACAAAGCCGGATCAGCTCGCAACTGATCGATAATCTGAATGGATCGATTCACCTGCGCGCGTTGCTGACAGATCTGTTCCTGCTGGACGAGGTGATTAAGTCAGACAGAGCTCGCTCGTCAGAATGAAGTGAGCAGTGCTACTTCTTTTGTCGTCTGACATAGGATTCACGGCCAACTTGCTCGACGCTGATACCGTTCTTGTCAGCGATCTTTTTGTAGGCTTCATGTCGACGCTTGTTGATATCCGCAACCAGCTTCTGGATCTTCACTGGGGCACTCTTTGCACTGACGACGAATCCGTCGGCTGATTCCAGCACCAGTCCCGCTGCTTTGGCATCTGATAAGGGGCTGGCCCAGCCATCCGCTGCAACAACCAACAGAACCAGCATGGTGGTCAAACGGATCATCTTGAATTTACCCGGTACTGGCATGCTGCCTCCTAAAAAATATCACTTTCAGACTCGAACAGGTCATCCAGTTCCTTGTCTACCTTGATCTTGATCTCATGTTCAATCTTTATGTTCAGATTGATGGTGATGGGCTCGGAAGGTGGCGCGACCTGTATGGTGGGCGTACAGGACACGACCGATATGGCCAGCAGCCACACGCCAACCGTGCAGCGTCGTATGAGTTTCACCATGGAATTCCCTCCGCTTATCGCATCCGATTTTCGATCTGATCCGTGAGCCGATCACTCAATTGCAGGCTTTTCAGTAGTGCGACGATATCTTCCTCGATGGTCAGATTGAAGTGTATGTCCCGACCATCTTCGTAATCGGGATTATGTCCTTTGAGGGCGGTGTCCATCCGCAACATGCCATCGCCGCCAAAATTCAGTTCCGCATCCAGAGAATCATAATGGAAGTTCTTCAAGGTCGTGAGAACCGTGGCCATCTGATCACTGGACTCAGCCATTTTCAATACCGATTCACTGGGGTTGTACTGCAACAGCCCCCCCGGGGCCACGGTCGCCACCGTGCCATTTTCCACAATTACGTTCCCCTGCTCTATTGTGACAGGAATTCTGCCGATTAGTTTTCCTTCACTGTAAAACTCTTCATCTTCCAGGGAGAGGATCTGCAGCAACTCGAGCTGCTGCAGCTCGACCACCAGGCTGCCGCTTGCCTCGTTCAGATTAAACTGAAAGTCGTCGCTGGCGATGCTGCCGCCGAGGGTGTTGGCGCTGAGAGAGATCCCCTCGAGGTCAATCTGCCGGCTGCCGGCGTCGCCATGGATGTTGAAGTCCATCTCCAGCGCCGTGACGGGAACACCGATATCGATGTTGCGCCAGCTCATGTGGGCGGGTCCGGCATTGCTGAGGCGAGGCCAACCTGCCAACTTCAGTTGCAGCTCGCCGCCACTGAACTGGTTATCTGAAACCTGGGCGGCGAGATCGCTGGCACCTATGCTCACCTCAGTGCTGAGCGGCCATGTCAGCCAATCATCCGGCAGTGGCCCCTGCCAGCCCGCCTCCAACTGTAGATCGACGGAGCCGCTGAAGTCTGCGGGCAGCCACTCATTCAAAGGGGCGACCCCTCCCTGGTAGTCGGCTGTCAGCTTACCCTGCCGGGTAACGGTCGAATGGTTGAGTTGTAAGCTGTTCAGAGGGACTTCAGCGACAACCAGCTCCTCCGCAACCGCCACAACTTCAGCGTCCGCCACATCGATTTTCACCCTGCCGCTGGCCCACTGTCGCTCGGGGTCGAAAAGTTTCAGTTGGACATGCATGGTAGCCGAGGGCGTGGTACTCAGCCAATGCTTCAGTTCAAACTGATCGACGAGCAGTTCCACAGACAGATCCTCTATGCCAATGGGTCCGCTGATTGCAATCTCCTTACCGGAGCAGCCGAGCGAATTCGCCGTGGGGTGGTATTGGCACCGCATTTTGTCCAGGGTGGTCACGACCAGCGGCGGCAACTTCCCGAGTTGCAGCGTTACTTCATAAGCGGGATGCAGGTCCATCTTCCAGGAGTCCGCAGAGAGCGATAGAGCAGCGGAATGTGCTAAGTCGGAGTGCACCGCGAACGCCTCGCCCTGCCATCGCCAGCCGCCTGATCAGCCGAGATCGGCTTCGCCGCGAATATTCTGCAGCAGCATGGAGGCCGTGTCGACGGGATCCAGCAACAGATCACCCGCATATCGAATGCTGAGCGTCTGCCAGTCGAGATCGAGATCAGGCGGCAGCGCGAGCTCTCGCTGGAGTCGCTCGAACCAGGCATCGCGAACCAGCAGCATCTCGCCGCGCACCTGTATCGACTCGTCATCCTCGAATCCGGCCCGCAGCGTGACAAAAGACGGGCGGGCGCCAGCGTGAATTATGTCGAGTTGCAGTTCGTCCTCATCGATGAGGATGTGGATCTGATCGATACCGGACTCACCCATGGTTGCTGTGACAACCAAGCCATCGCTCTGACGAAACCAAGACAACTGAAACACAAAGCACTCGCCAGGCGGACAGAATTCCAGCCGATCGATCTGCCCCTTGGCGGGAGCTAATGGCAGGTAACGATGGAATGAAGACAGCCAGGCAGCGGGATCGAGAACCTGTCGCTGCTCGCTCACGCCGAGGGTGATTGTGAGCTGTTCCACCTCAAGCTCCAGACCGATGCTATCTGCCAGGTCCGTCTGCAGCAGCATATTCGATGCGGTGACATCCGTTCGCTGGTCGGCGGATGAGAACTGCAGCAGCGGCCATCGCCAGCGGGCAATGGTTGGCCGCTGCAGCGAAAGCCGATGCAACAACCAGCCAGTGGAGGCGAACTGGTTCGTGAGCAGTTGGGTGGCCAGATAGGGCAACGCCAGCCATATCAGCACCAATACGATTGCGGCAACCATCGCGACCCTGACTGCCGCACGCTTAACCATCGTTAGATTGCCGTGGTGTTGACCAGCTAGTGTACTGTCCCGCAATTAGGTGGTCATTATTCGGTCGGCATATTTTGTTCCTGGCAAGGCGAGAGGACGCCGTGGGTTGGGCACCCTCGCCGGGCGCCCCGATAAGGACGAGTAACGAAGTCCAGGGACAAAATAGGCCAGCGAATAAGGCCACGTATTTGCGGGACAGTACACTAGATGGCATTAGATTTTCTTGAATATGATCAGATCACGCACAATCGACTCACTCATGCGATGAGGCGCACTGAAGTCCTGCGGTTGTAGTCCTTGCTCTACAAAGAGCTGCATGAGATCACTGCGGGCCGGCTGATATGAGTTGAATATCAGCACCAGGACGCCACCCTTGCGCAGGCAATCGACCCAGGCAGGGGCACACTCCCTGACGACCGGAAGCGGGTTACGGGTCCCTTCGGTGGTGGCGTGTTGAATGCCGTAGGGTAGATCGCAAACCAACAGATGAAAGCGTTTGCCCTGCGTCAGATTACCGGCTTCGCGACTGTCTCCTATGGTTAGTCGCAAGGTCCGGTCAGCAAACTGGAATTGATCAAACTTGCCCCGCTGCTGTTTGTTGCTCCGGCCGATAAAGCCCTGGCTGTGCTGATGCTTGATGCGAAGCAGCTTGGTCTGCTTTTTCAAATGTTGGTGGAGTCCGGCGAGGGCTTTGCGGTCCTGTTCAATGCCGCTCGCATTCATTCCGTATCTAAGCGCCCACAGCATCGTTGTCCCTCTTCCGGCCATGGGATCCAGCAAGCGGGGTACTTCACCTTCTCTGATAGAGGCAAAGACAATCCCGATATTGATGGCTAGCTGAGTGACCAGCTCGTTGGTTTTGCCCTGATACTTGGCAGCGTAAACCAGCTCTTCGGGGAGAACGAATCCCGGCTCCTGGTTCAGGACAATCAGTTTGTCCCCCTCCTCTTTGAAGATGCCCTGAACAAAACTGAGCCGGGACAACTGCTGCAGTTCCTCTTCGTACAGCTCGACATTCAAATAGTCAAGGGTAGCCAGCTTCTCAGGTCGAACGTCACATTCCGGGTAGTGTGCCAGAAACTCGGCGTGGGCAACCTCCAGGTAGTTGCCAAAATAGGCAGCCTTGGCGAGGGGGGATAGTAGCAGTTTCAGTTTCATAGAATGCATCTTGGCTTTAACTGCATTACGCGGGTGCTTTCTTGCCCGCCGCCATCCCGCTTTAGGCGATCTCCCCGATTGAAGGATCTTGCGCCAAAGTCAGCGTGAATACTGCCTTGGAATGATTCTATTGTCTATGAATTCGGGGCGGTCAATAAATGGCAATTTGTTACAGACGCAAGCAGGTGCTTTGGTTACAATCGGCACATATTCACCCAAAAATGATAATACTGAGGGCCTGGATATGAGCACTGAATCCCCTGTTCTGGACATAAAAGCGCCTCTGTGCCCCAATTGTGGTTCTGTCGACGTAGCTGCAATTCTCTATGGTCATCCCGCCTGTTCCGAAGAGATCAATCTGGATCTCGAGTCCAACCAGACGGTTCTAGGTGGCTGCTGTGAAATTTACGAAAAAGCGCCGGAATGGTGTTGCACCAAGTGTAATCATCAGTTCGGCGCCTGCGCCAGTTCCGAAGACGGCTATTGATCGGCGCACTGCCCGCCACACGCCCCGACTAGCTCACGCCGACCCCTTCGAAGGTCGCTTCGATACAGAATAATTTCAATTAATTCAATGCCTTATATAGTGGAAAACAGATCCTTCTGTTGCCAGTTTCAATGTGCTAAGTTTGTTCACGAAAATACAATGAACGTAAGCGGAGGAAGATATGAGTGACTTTGAAGGTAGAGTAGCCGTTGTCACAGGCGCAGGTGGTGGTCTGGGCCGATGTCACGCGATCGCACTGGCAGCGCGCGGTGCCAAAGTCGTGGTAAACGACCTGGGTGGCAGTGTCGACGGATCCGGCGCCGGTGATATGGCGGATGCGGTCGTGGCGGAAATTGTCGCAGCCGGTGGCGTAGCGATCGCCAACAAGGCATCCGTAGCGGATCGTGAGGGTGCCCGAAGCATGATTACTGACGCTGTGGAAGCCTTCGGTGGCATCGATATTCTGGTGAACAACGCCGGTATCCTGCGGGACAAATCCTTCAAGAACATGACCCTGGATGAATTCGATCTGGTCCTGCAGGTACATCTGACCGGTACAGCCTACGTCACTCACGCCGCCTGGCCCATCATGTATGAGAAAAACTACGGTCGCATCATCTTCACCAGTTCCGGTTCCGGCATCTACGGGAACTTCGGTCAGTCCAATTACGGTGCCGCCAAGATGGGCATGCTGGGTCTGATGAATGTGCTGTCCCTGGAAGGTGCATCGCACAATATCAAGGTCAATTGCCTTGCGCCAGGCGCCGCAACCAGGATGACGGCTACCGTTCCGGGAAGACCGAAGGTGGACATCGACAATCCCCCACCCGAACGATCTCCCGCACTGGTTTCTCCGGGCGTGCTGTTCATGTGCAGCGAAGACGCACCGACCGGCAAGGTGATTCAGGGATCCGGCGGTCGCTTCTCGGTCTCCGCAGTTTTCAGCAATGACGGTGCGGATCTGGGCGTTGACGCCAGTTACGAGAAGTTCCTCGAGAACAGCGATAAAATCCTCGATATGAGCAAAGCCCAGGAAGGCAGTGCCATGCGCAGACGACGACAGACGTAGCGAGAAAGGGAACAGTTCTCCCCTGCCCTGGCCGATTTGATGGTGACGGGTTTCCTTACAGTTGCGAGGTACCGTTCTCTTCCGGTTCCAGTGGTTTCTTCACTTTCCAGGGTGACTTTGGACTGTCTTCGGCGCGGGGCGTGATGGGTGGTAGCAGCAGCACCGTGTAGCTGAAAAAGAGAGACATCACTAAGGCAACGGTCAACGCGTTGGACCCTGCTGCCAAGCCAACCCCGATGGCCGCAAACACGAACAGGGCATCGGACGTGTTCTTGAGCGTGGTGCGATACCTCACGCCGGCGACGATTCCGGCCAAAGCAAAAGCCAACGCGATCCGGTATTGCACGATCAGAACGATGCCGGTAACGATGATGGGCAGGATAATCAAACTGGAGGCGACCGCGTGGTTATAGCTCTGGCGAAGCCCAACGCCCATATACACCCAGCGTAGCGGTAACATGAGCACAAAGGTGCCGAGCATGGTGGTCAGCAGTTTTATGGTATCGTCGAACAGATTCACGGGTCTGGTTGTCTGCACCACCTCTTCCAGACTTTCGATGAACCCCATACCAGGCGTCCCTCCGAGATTCTCCAACTCGCCTAAGGGGAGATATGGCAGCCATTGCGGAGTTAACTTATGTATCAGGATGAGCGCAACGAATATGCATGCATAATAGACGGTGATTTTGAATAGGAGGATGACCTTGATCCGCTAAACATGACCTGCCTCTTCCATTGATGGTCCCATTGCGCAGCCGCCGACCGGCTATTCCTTCTCCATGATGACGGTCTCACCTGAGTACTGTTCAGCGAATTTTTCTGCATCGCCGCGATCACCCACGATGGTACCATAGTGCATGGGTATCACCAGATTCGGCTTTATCTTCTCGGCAGCCTTAACTGCCTCTTCGGCCGTCATTACATAGGTTCCGCTCACTGGTATCATGGCGATATCAACCTCGAGACTCTCCATCTCCGGAATATCATCCGCATCTCCGCAATGGTAAATGCGCTGGTTACCCACGTTGATGATGTAGCCGACATGTTTGGCTTCCTTGGGATGAAATGGTGTTCCCGGCTCTCTGAACTTGTTGGTGTTGTATGCAGGCAGCGTCTCGATGTCGATACCTGCGGCCATCAGACGATCACCCGGTTCTACCGCGCGGACTTCACCGGCCACCTTACCACCCAGCAACTCGGCGGCCGACTCGTTCGCCACGACGATGGTATCCTCATCGCACAGAGTAGCAATGTCTTCCGGTGAACAGTGATCGAAGTGATCGTGGGTGACCAGAATCAGGTCGGCAATGGGTTGATCGGCGGACAACTGCCACGGATCTATGTAGATTGTTTTCTCGCCGTCGATACGAAAACTGTCGTGACCCAGCCAGTGTATTTTATCCAGCATGTCTACTCCCTCCCGTCATCAGATGATTTCAACCCTCCGGGCCAGATGTACTGGTCAGAGGAACTCAAATCCCGGCACACAATAGATGATCCTCATCGGATTCAGCCCTGTCAACCCCGTTCGAGTACGCGCCCGTCATGAATTCTGCCAGCGCCTCGGGGAGGCCAATCATAGCAGAACAAGTATCCCATGACCTGACCTAGCGTCACTGGTAAATGGTTCGGACAAGATGCAAACTAACGCCTCTACCGGATCAAACCAGACAAGCGAACTGCGACGCAAGAAACAGGAGATTTCAGATGGATCCCGATACCCGAGAACAGATGGAGGAAACTTGGAATGTTCCCCTGATGGATGCTCTGTTCACCCGCCGCTCGCGCCGCTTTGGCCTGGGTATGGAGATTGCACACGGTCCCAATGCATTCAAATCGGAACAGGACCCGATTCCCCTCTCTGCAGAGGAGGAAGCGATGCTTTGCATTGCAGCGACCGGTCTGTCCGGAATGAATCTCTCCGACATGCCCCACACCCGCAAAGAGGAAGTCAGCGACGACGAGGAATGGGATGGCAATGCCAATACCATGCTGGAATACAGCGGTCGCACGTTCCCCAGCCCCTGCGGCGCCCATGGAACTGAACTCTTCTACAGCAATGATGAGGGCACCTACATCGTCAAGATGCGCGGCCTGAAAGCGGATAAGATACAAGAGATATCGCGGCTCGACGATCTCGACAAATTAGTGGCCGTATTTGAGGATAGACGCATCCAGATCAGTGATGGTCGCATCGATCTGCCGCAGTCCTTTCCGGCATTTCTGTCTCTCAACCTGTGGGATGCCAACAAGCCAGGTTCGACCCTGTTTATGCCGGTCGTGGACGTGACCGAGGAATTGATCAACGGCATGATGCTGAATCTGGAACAAGGCGCCTATCCAACCGATGAAACTGGTGCGCCGCTCGGCTGCAAGAAGTGGGTCGACGCCGGTCTAGCCCATATACCTTCACCTTATCAATCCCTGGAACCGGCTGTGTGCCTCGGCGCCACCAATATGGAAGTGGGCTTCATGGCGCAGAATCTGCTTCTCACTGAATCAGCCATGGGGTTGGGTGGCTGGCCGTTCGGCGGTTTTTCACCCCTGATTACGCTCGGCGGTACCCCTATGAACCGGGGCCTTAGCTTCCACTTCGAAACAGCGGAATCCGGTCCCATGGCGGGGTTCCCGTACGCAGTGGGTAAAGACGGTCTGTTTGAAACCCACCACCCCCACTACTACGGTTCGATCGACGATGCTGTTGACCACATTATGGAGAAGAAATTTGGTGAGACAGGAATCTTCAACCCGAAGAATTCCGACAGAGCTCCCTACAAAAAGCCAGGCCAAATGGAGGTAGGCGTCCCCAGAACCAGCGATGATATCGTGCAGGCAACCAAGGATATATTCAACGAGGTGATCAGGCGCTATGGCCGTTTTCCCGTGTTTGTGGATCCCTGTATCATGAGCATCATGGTGCAGGCTCACCATCTGGAACTCGAGTTTTACGACAAGTATTACAAGGATGGCGCCTATACTGAACGCCACCGCCGTCATATGGAAAAATGGCACGGTAAGAAGCGATCCAGACTGAAGGCCGCATAGCCGGCTCAACTACTCAACCCAATCAGTGCACCTACAAGCAGTGCAACCACAAGCAGAGCACCCTCAAGCAGAGCACCCTCAAGCAGAGCAACTACGGTGATCGATTCAATATGAATATCAACTCCCCCGCCGGCAATTTCATCATTACGTTTGAGAAGCTGGAACCGGTAGACGGCAATATTCAGATCACCGGCAAATTCGGCGCCTGGGACGCAATAGCAAAGATGAGCCCGTCAGAATTCTTCGGCATCCTGCGCATGGCGATGACTCTGAAAATGATCGGCTTTTTCGCGCGATCAGTGCTGGGCCGGCGCACCGATAAGGAGGCAGAAACATAGATGAGCGAACAGGACTTCCGCACACGGGCAGAGCCGCTTGTTAAAGGCAATCAGTTCGAGGATTTCGAAGAGGGTCAGGTATTTGAGCACCACTGGGGCAGAACCATCACCGATGGAGACAACAGCTGGTTTTCCACCCAGACACTGTCCTTCAATCCACTCTACTTCAATGAACCGTATGCCCAATCTCTTGGCCACGAGCGAATGGTGGTCAACCCGCTGTTAGTGTTCAACACCGCCTTCGGTATGTCGGTGGAGGATCTTTCCGAAAGCGGCGGCCTGTTTCTCGGCGTGGATGAATGCCAGTTCCTGCAAGCGGTGTACGTGGGTGATACCCTGACTGCAAGAAGCACCGTAATCAGCAAACGGGAATCCAAAAGCAATCCCACCTCGGGCATAGTCACCTGGTTGACAGAAGGGTATAACCAACAGCAGAACAAGGTTGTGCAGTTTAGACGTACTAACTTCGTGCGCTTTCGGACACCCAGAAGCAAATCGACCCAACAAGGTACTTAAGCCATGTCACTGACGGGTAACTCGACCTATTATGAAGACTTCGAACCGGGGCAGGTCTTCCGCCACGTTCGCGGCAAGACCATGTGTGAAAATGACAATGTCGGCATCACCCTGCAGGTGCTCAATACCGCACAAGGCCACTTTAACGAGGATGCACTCAGAGATACCTACGGTAAAAGACTGCAGTTTGGCGGAGTTACCATCGCCATGGTGATAGGCCTTGCCATGCAGGACACAGGCGAAAATGCTCTGGCGGAACTGGCCCTCGACAAGATTCGCCTGAAAGCACCGGTGTTCCACGGCGATACCCTGTACGCCTTCACCGAGGTGATGGACCGGTCCGACAGTGATCGGGAAGATGCCGGAGAGGTACTGTTTCGCCATTGGGGGGTAAATCAGAAAGATGAGATCGTATTCGAAGGGGAGAGAAAAGTCCTCATCAAACGGCGCAGCCACTTTCTGTAAACGCCAATAAACACAAATGCGAGGCGCGAGCATGAACCGAATGGCACTGGAAGGATTGACCGTTATCGATTTGACACGGGCATTGGCAGGTCCTTTCTGTTCTATGCTGCTGGCTGACCAGGGGGCCAACGTCATCAAGGTGGAAGCACCGGACATCGGTGATGGCACCCGCAAGATGGTCCCATTTGCTCCGGACGTGGAAGATAGAGAACCCTATGGCGGATATTTTCAGAGCGTCAACCGCAACAAGCTGAGCATCGTCATCGATCTCAAGTCGCAAGACGGCAAACAGATCATTCGCAAACTTGTCAGCAGTGCTGATGTGCTGGTGGAAAACTTCAGAACGGGCGTGATGGACGGGCTGGGACTATCCTACGAAAGCCTGCACGAGATCAACCCCAAGCTGGTGTACGCGGCAGTGAGGGGATTCGGTGACCCACGAACCGGCAAGAGCCCCTACGGTGACTGGCCCGCCTATGACGTGATCGCGCAGGCCATGGGCGGTATGATGAGCATCACGGGGATCAAGGATGGTGCACCCCTAAAAGTGGGACCCGGCGTGGGTGACCTCATCCCCGCTACACTTGCTGCATTCGGCATCCTGTCCGCACTTCACCATGCCAACGAGACGGGCGAGGGGCAGTTCATAGACGTAGCCATGTACGACGCGGTATTGTCATTCAGCGAACGCATTGTTCCCCAACATTCCTACACAGGCGAAGTTCCGGCGCCAGAAGGAAATGCCCATCCGACCCTCTGCCCCTTTGGCGTATTCCCAGCCGAGGATGGTTGGGTCAGTATCGCCTGTCCCGGCGATCACTTCTGGAAAGTCCTGGCAACCACCATGGGCAGGGCAGATATGATCTCGGATGAACGCTATCGAAACAACTGGCTGCGAGTCCAGCATATGGATGATGTTATCGAAATCGTTTCAGCCTGGACCGCTGCCCACACGAAGGCTAAGTTAACGGAAATTTTGGGGGGCAAGATTCCGTTCGGGCCGGTGAACAACGCTGCGGATCTGTTTGCCGATCCCCACGTGGCAGCCCGCGATATGCTGGTGGAGGTGGAGCAACCTGGCAGTGCACACAAGTTTGCCATCACCAATACGCCGATCAGAATGACCAAAACCCAGGGGGGCGTGACCACCCGGGCACCACTACTGGGAGAACATACCGATCAGATACTTGCGAAAGCGGGCTTCGGGGCGGATGAAATCAGCCTACTCCGCGAAAAGGGTGTAATTCAGTAAAGGAGACCTAACATGAGCAGCAGACCCAGGCGGCTGCGCCGCTGTCAATTATCGGTACCGGGCAGCAGCGAAAAAATGATGACCAAAGCGGCCGGACTAGAATTGGACCACGTCTTTCTGGACCTGGAAGATGCGGTTGCGCCGGACGCCAAAGCGGCAGCCAGGGGCATGGTGGTAGACGCGTTGAACAATCTCGACTGGAAACCCAAGACCCTCTGTTATCGTATCAACGATGTGGAAACCAAGTACTGTTTCGAAGATATCATCGAAGTGGTTACCGGCGCCGGGGACAAGTTGGACACGATCATGCTGACCAAGGCCAAAAGCGCGCACGACATTATGTTCGTCCACCTGCTGCTGGATCAGTTGGAGAAGAAACTGGGATTAAAGAAACGCATCGGCATCGAGTGCCTGATCGAAGAGGTCGAGGGCATGATGAATGTGGACGAGATCGCCGCTTCGAGCGATCGTCTGGAGTGCCTGGTATTCGGTATGGGGGATTACTCCGCCAGCCAGGGCATGGACCTGCGTGGCATCGGCAGCGCATCATCCTATCCACCGGACCTGTGGCATTACCCACGCTACCGCATGACCATCGCCTGTCGCGCCAATGGCATCGACCCGGTGGATGGACCCTATGCCAATTTCGGCAATCCCGAGGGCTACCGGGTCGAATGTGGCCGCTGCAAGGTTCTCGGTATGGTGGGCAAGTGGGCCATTCACCCCTCTCAAGTTGAGCTGGCCCAGGAGGTATTCTCGCCCACCGCCGAAGCGGTGGCCAACGCACGAAAACAGAAGGCGGCCTATGAGGAGGCGATGGCACGGGGAATTGGCGCGATTACCGTAGACGGTGTCATGGTCGATGTGGCCAGCGTACGCATCCTGCAGAACATCATCGATCAAGCCGATCTGATCGGCATGAAGGCACCCGCGGCCAAGAAGCGACCGACAGCGAACAAAAGCACAAAGAAGAAGTCGGTAGCAAAAAAGAAACCTGTCGCCAAGAGGAGGGCCGCCAAGACGAGGGTCGCCCAAAAAACGGCAGCGAAGAAAAGTAGCCGCAGATAATTGACGAATCGGCAAGGGCAATCAGCATGGTTATGAATCGAAGCGAGGATGCAGTGCAGGAAGCGAGCAGCGGCTACATGACGGACGAACGTCGCATGATCCAGGAGGTCGCCCGTGATTTCACCATGAAAGAAGTACTGCCGGTCGCCAACGAGCTGGATCCCGTGCAAGGCGACATCCCCATGGAGCTGCGCGAAAAAATGGGCGAGATGGGTTACTTCGGTATCAGAATACCGGGGGACAGCAAGCACGACCGGGGCTCCGGTCCGGCTGGCAAATTGCATCGTGTGCTGTTGTGGATGATGAAGCAAGCAGCATGCAAGCTATCAGATCGGCGCTGGAGGAAGAATATGATGTCGTTACCGC
>Ga0187827_10000255_pt1 | contig 85084 bp, 79 predicted proteins | sample ETNtaG_39_FD_167969 | JGI IMG/M metagenome (GOLD analysis project Ga0187827, IMG submission 167969) | Marine microbial and viral communities from oxygen minimum zone, Eastern Pacific Ocean - ETNP2014_SV_150_PacBio MetaG (Illumina Assembly) | ecosystem: Environmental > Aquatic > Marine > Hypoxic... | reverse complement strand
ATTGAGGCGATCTTAAAAGAAACCGATATCCAAAGACTTAGAGTTTCATCGATCCAACCTCAAGAACTAACTGGTGGTTTATTAAATATTTGGCATACCAACAACCGATTGTGTAAACATTTCCATTTGCCACTACAGAGTGGTAGTAACAAAATACTTAAAAATATGCGACGCAGGTATACTTCAGATATGTTTTTACGGTCTGTTGAACGTATCAGAAATTTAATATCTGATGCCTCGATTACGACGGATGTAATTACTGGATTTCCTGGCGAAACCGAAGAAGATCATAATGCCAGTTTTAGCGTATTAGAAAGAGCCAGATTAGCCGATGCCCATGTTTTTCGGTATTCTGACAGACCTGGAACTACTTCTTTCCATATGCAAGAAAAAGTGCATGGGAACCTCATCAACCAACGAGCTTTTGAACTGAGAAAAATAACTTTACAAAATGCAAAACGTCACATGTCCTCTTTCATAGGTGATAGTAGACCAGTTCTTTGGGAAGATAATCACGGGAAATCCGGTTTGACAGATAACTATATTCGCGTCAAAATTGACGCAAGTTATGATAAGACTGTGAAATCAAAAAAGAATGAAATCGAGCTAGTTAAATTGGTTAAAATTTCTGGAAAAGAAATGATTGTGGAATCAGTTAGTTAAAAAGAGGAATTAAAAAACCCCACTCAGATAACGTAAATGGGGTTTTTTAAGGTTATTGCATGTGATTAAAAATTGACTTCCTTAAAGTGGACGGTACCTTTTCGTCTCTCCAAGTAACCTGCTACCTGGTGATAGCCATGGGCAAAAACCATTAACCATCCCTCTTTTTCACATCTTTCTAACATTTCTTTTTTCATTGCGAGGGATTGATCGGGATAACGATCGTACGCTGTTATATATGCAAGAGGTATGTGGTTTGGAGTTGGAATCAAATTGGCTAAATAAACAATTTTTTCACTTCCAGTATTTATCATGACAACTTGGTGTCCGTCAGAATAACCGTCCGTTACAACCGTATGTACTCCAGGTACAATTTCAGTGTCTCCATCGATTAATCGGATCATGTCACGTTTTTCCAAAACCTTCAAGTGTTCCGATCCTGTCCCGTAAACTGGTGCGGCTCGTTCATTTGGATTAAAAGCTTCTTCCCAAGCTCTTCGCTGGATTAAAAATTTAGCTTTTGGGAATGTGGGTATGATGTTTCCTTCCCTGTCTAGCCTAGTGGCTCCACCTGAATGGAAAAAAGCCAAATGGGTAAGAATCACATAATTAATGTCCCTCACACTGACCCCCTGTCTTCTTAAATCTCTAACTAATTTTGATGAAGCGTGGCCATAAACTGTTCTGTTGACATCTGGTTCTCTACTTCCAATACCAGCGTCGACTAGAACATTTCCATGTGCTGTTTTTATTAAAAGGGAATTTAGCCCTAAGCGAACACGGTTTTTTCTGTCTGGTTTTGCTGTTCTTTCCCACAATGTTTTTGGCACTTGACCAAATAATGGACCACCATCAAGAAGGAAAGTACCATCGCTCACTACCCTAACAGCTAAAGTGTTGGTAGTCATTTTTTTGCCTCCCAGGGGCAACGACCCCTTTATTTGAATATATTGCGACCGGACAGTCGCTTGTAACATAAATTTGATTAAAATTCAGCATTGTTGACTGAACCATCACACGGAACCGTAATGCCTAAAGTACTATTAAATCAAGGTACTTTGGTACTCTATTTATAATATTTAAAAAATATTTGTTTTGAATAAGTTCGAAATTTGTATGAAAATGAGAACAAAAAAGTACTTTAGGGACGGGTATATAGTATTTTGCGTATAAGTCCGCATAGACTAATATTCTATGTAGTAGCATTTATTACAACTTCGGTGAAAGGCTTATTTTATGGAAGTAAAAGTTTCTTATGGAGAACCAGAAAAAACACAGACAGACGCACTTTTCATTGGTGTTTTTGAAGATCAAAAGCTTTCGACGAGTGAAAATCTTGCCATCGACAACTCCATTGGTGGATATTTAACATCATTGTTCGAAAAACAAGAATTGACAGGGTCTAAGGGAGAATTGACACTAATTCACACCCCTAGACACGCGTATCCATCAATTAATTCAGATCGGATTATTTTAGTAGGTTTGGGTGACCAATCTAATTTCACTTACGATGTGATGCGTGAGGTTGCCGCTAGTTGTAGTAGATATCTCATAAACAAAGGCGTTAATCACGTAGCTGCCGTTTTACCAGGTAAATCGCTATCTAGTTTGTCCCCTTATGAATCAGCGGTTGTATTGTCCGAGGGTTTCTATTTAGGAACTTATAGGTTTGATAAATATAAAACACGTGGCATGCCGAGATCAATTCCTAAAATCTTTGAAATTATAGAATCGGATCGATCCAATATAGAAGCAATAGAAAAAGGATTGAGCAGAGGTTTTATAAATGCTTCATCCGAGAGTTTTGCTAGAGATTTAGTTAACGAACCGGCTAACCGATTGTCGCCGACTGATTTATCTGACATTGCTAAACAGATGGTTTACACCAACGATGTCATGTGCAAAGTTTTTGACCTCGATCAAGTTGAAGCGCTCGGAATGGGAGCTTTTGTCGGCGTTGCTGTTGGGGCCAGCAGGAAACCTAAGTTCATTCACCTTTCATATTCTGGAGATAAAAAAAATAAAGAGAATAACGTTTGGCTTATTGGAAAGGCCATTACATTCGATACAGGTGGCATATCTCTCAAACCAGCATCCGGTATGGCATCTATGAAAGGAGATATGGGAGGAGGAGCTGCTGTTTTATCTGCATTTAAGACTATTAGTGAGCTCGCCCCAAGGATTAATGTGAATGCGGTATGTGCTGCAACGGATAATATGCCTTCAGGTTCTGCACAAAAACCGGGGGATGTTGTGAATGCTATGAACGGTATGTCCATTGAGGTCGACAACACCGATGCCGAAGGCAGACTGACTCTCGCTGACGCAATATGTTACGCGAAAACTAATGGGGCAACTAACATAATTGACGTTGCTACTTTAACTGGAGCGGCAAGAATTGCTCTTGGAACGGGGCAGAGTGCAATATTTGGAAATGATGAATCGTTAATTTCTATGGTCATTGACGCAGGTAAAAAAATGGGTGAAGTGTTTTGGCCATTACCATTGGATGAAACTTCAAAAATCCAGAATGCTTCATCTATCGCTGACATTAAAAACACTGGTGGTAGGTCCGCCGGAAGTATAACGGCAGCACATTTTATATCCGAATTTGCTGTTGGTGTACCATGGGTTCACTTGGACATAGCGGCTACGTCTATGGTTTCTTCTAATAAAGGTTGGTATAAAAAAGGGGCAACGGGAGTACCAACTCGAACTCTTATTAACTTGGTAGTGGATTTAATGGCGTCGAAATAATACCCTAATCTATATCTAGAAAGGAAAGGTTGTAAATATGGACAAAAAAAATGAAATGTCACCTGTACATATTCCTCGTCAGGTATTGGAAAGATTTAAAAAAGTTCCGGTCGCTACGGTTTGGACTGCTGTTCACACTGTTTTGGGGGTACCGTTGCCCTTCATGGAAGGAGTTCGGACATTTACGCCTAGAAAACGGTTAGCTGCTCGGGCAAGAACACTGAGATTTTTGCCTCCAAGATTAGACAGAGATGTTGAAACAAAAATAGGCGAAAGATCTCCAGAATATTTGGCCATGGATCGTTGTGGACCAGGGGATGTTCTTGTTGCAGATATTATGAACAGGCGATACGCGGCAATAGGTGGTGACGTAAAATTGCTTCAGTTGAAAATGAATAATGCTGATGGGTTAGTTACTGATGGAGCAATTAGAGATTTGGGAGTTCTAGAAGATGAGGATTATGATTTAATTGTTTATGCTCAAGACAGAACTCCATATGGTGGAAGGCCATGGGCTGAACCTGCTGAAGAAAACGTTGATATCCAATGTGGGGGTGTCTTGGTTAGACCAGGAGATGTTTTGGTTGGAGATGATGATGGTGTGGTAGTGGTCCCTTCATGGTGGGCAGAGGATTGTATTAAATGGGTTGAAATACATGAGGGGGTTGAAGGTTTTATTAAGGAAAAGATAATTGTTGAAGGGGCGTCCCCTGGAAAATATTATCCGCCAAAACCAGACTTGAAAGAGGAATATCTCAAGTCAATAAAGAAATAACTACTGTACAGGTAAACCCAATCGTGTAAAGTAATTGTTAAACCTAAACATTTGGGTTTTATAAACGGTTGATTTCATTACTGATATGATTAATTATATTAGCAAGCTACTAAATTTTTTTATTTGGCAATTTTATGGTGGGCGTAGTGTAGCGGTTAACACGTCAGGTTGTGGCCCTGAAGATCGAGGGTTCGATTCCCTTCGCTCACCCCAAAATAGTATAATTTTTGCGCCCGTAGCTCAGTGGATAGAGTATCTGGCTTCGAACCAGAGGGTCGGGGGTTCGAATCCCTCCGGGCGTGCCAAAATCCTCTTTTTATGACCGAAAAATAAAAACCACTGCAGTTCAATTGAAAAAACATTCGAAAATTGGTATACCATTTCCGTTAAGGATTTAGAAAAACCTAACAATTTATTAAAAGGTGACAATCGTGCCAGATAACAACAAATCTTTAGTAGTAGTGCAACTTTCCGGTGGTAATGATGCTATGAATACCGTTGTACCGTATACGGACGGAATTTACCATGATTCTAGGGCTGCGATCCGGCTCACTGAAGAACAAGTGATAGATGTTAATGGCTCTCTTGGATTACACCCAGCCATGGGTTCCGTAAAAAAACTTTGGGATCAAGGCAATGTTGCAATAATTAATGGGATTGGTTACCCAACACCTAACCGTTCGCACTTCAGGTCTATGGATATCTGGCATACAGCTGTATCCGACAGTATAGCTCCCGACGGTTGGTTGGGTAGAACAATAAGGGAAATGGACCCCAACCATGAAAACGTGTTGACTGGAGTGAACTTTGGACTTGGGTTACCTAGATCTTTGCATTGTAAAGAAGTTCCCGTCGCGTCTGTTGGTAATTTGGACACCTACGGTCTAATGACCGATATAAAAGATACCCAAAACCGGGATTATGCCTTAAGTTTTTTTTCAAGGATGTATGGTCCTAATAGCGGAAGGGACGCCATAATGGAAGCCCTTGGACAAAATGGCATAAATGCGATGATTGGTGCCGATATTCTACGCGGTGCCAATGATAGTTACGCCTCATCGGTAGAATATGCCGACAACCCTATTTCCAATAATCTGCGGGATATCGCCAAGGTTATGTTTGCTGATATAGGTACGAGGATATACTATGCCCAACACGGAAGTTTTGACACGCACGCGGGCGAGTTGATGAACCATGAGAAACTTTGGAGTGATTTATCTGTTGCTCTCGGTGATTTTTTTGACGATCTAAAAGCTCATGGTAGGGATAAAGATGTTACAGTATTGCTTTTTTCAGAATTTGGCAGGCGCATTGAAGACAATGGATCGGGGACTGATCACGGTTCTGGTGGGGTAGCCTTCGTAATGGGTGGTTCTGTAAATGGTGGGTTTTTTGGTGAACAACCGTCTTTAGAAATTCCTGAACAGGTCGAGGGTGATATGAGATTCAATAATGATTTTAGGTCAACTTACGCGACCCTTTTGGATCAGTGGTTAAATGTTGATCCGTACCCTATTTTGGGTGACCATTATGAACAGCATGAATTAATAGGAAAGGTATAGAGCACATGGCAAATAATAATGATACATTGCTGATGGCCCATTTAATGCGGCGAGCGGGATTTGGAGCTAGTCGAATAGAGTTGGATGCGTTGGTTGAACAGGGATATGACGAGACCGTTGATCATATTATAGATGCTAAACCAGAAATTCCCGTTTCTGACTACATGATACGTAGGTACCAACCAGATCATGGTTCTCTTATGGGTTCCACTACGAACGGTTCTAATTGGCTTTACCGAATGATTTGGAGTGATGTTGCTTTCCAAGAAAAAATTGCCCTTTTTTGGCACGGGATTTTTGCTACGGGATATTCAAAATTGGCCAATGGTAAAGTTCTACATGATCAAATAAAAATGTTTTCGAAACATGGTCTCGGAAGTTTCGAAAACCTATTGGTTGAAATATCACGGGACCCAGCCATGATAGTTTGGTTGGATAATTGTGAAAGTCACAAAGGTGCCATCAACGAAAATTATGGTCGTGAATTACTCGAGTTGTTTTCAATGGGCACTGGAAATTATACGGAGCAGGATATAAAAGAAGCGTCTCGGGCTTTTACTGGTTGGACAATTGCTAACACCGAATATATGACATTAAAATCCCAGAGAGATTCAATATGGCCCTATGGAAGATTGTCTTTTCATTTTGAATACGACCCTGACGACCATGATGATGATGAAAAAACCTTTCTCGGTCGCACCGGAAAATTTAACGGTGAAGATATTGTAAAAATAATATGTGAACAAAAAGCGACTGCTAATTTTATTTCCAGACACATGTACAGTTTCTTTGTAGCGGACGAGCCTCCGGTACCTGAATGGCCTTATAAAGAACCTAACGACTCAGCGGCAATTGATGCCCTTAGTTCGGTTTATTTCGATAGCGGATTCGATATAAAAGAAATGCTCAGGTTTTTGTTTAAATCTGAATTTTTTAAATCCGAAAAAGTTTGGAATAAACGAGTGAAAAGCCCAGTTGAACTGGTTGCAGGTGCTTTGCGGCTTACTAAAGAATTCGATCGGCCCAGTAGAGAAGAATATTTCACATGTCTTAGGACCTCGTATATGGGTCAATGGTTGATGCACCCACCCTCGGTTGAAGGTTGGCATTGGGGGACTGAATGGTTGGATTCCGGAACATTGGTCGAACGTGTAAATTTCTCATCTTCCAGCTTAGGAAATCTAAAAAGTGCAGGTGTTAAGAATATTGCCGAGAACATCCGTAAATCCATCAAGGCTCCATTCAAACCTGAACAAGTCATAGATTTGGCTTTAGATCAGCTGGGCGCTTTAATAGTTTCAGATAATACCAGATCTAACTTGGTTGAGTATGCGGAGTCGAATTTTAAATCGATAGATGATGATTCCAAGATAGCCGACATATCCAATGAGGATGTCGGAGAAGTGTTGAAACTGGTTGGTGCTATGCCAGAATTTCAAAGAGCGTGATTAGAAATGCCCACCTCTGTTTCTAATATCGTTTATAAATCTACTTTGGGTATTACTGCTATGCAGGGCAGGGGTTTTTATTTCCCGTACGACTTTGCGTTTGATAATTCTAAAAAAATGTATGTTCTTGGCCGGGGACATGATGGTGATCCAAGGGGTTGCAGAATTACCGTTATGGATTTTGAAGAGGAATATTATGGTACTTTTGGTTCACATGGAGAACAAGATGGTCAATTCATATGGCCATCCTCTATAGCCATCAATTCTCAGGATAAAATTTTTGTGAGCGATGAATATTTGGATAAAATCATCGTTTTATCTACATCTGGAGAATTTCTTTTTTCGTGGGGCCAACATGGAACTGGTGATGGTGATTTTGATGGTCCTAACGGTTTAACATTTGACGGCGATGGAAATTTACTGGTGGTAGACCACAGGAATGGCAGGATACAAGTATTTGATGAAGAAGGTGGTTTTATTCGCAAATTTGGTTCTGTTGGAAACAACGAAGGACAAATGGATTTGCCGTGGGGTATATCAACTGATAGTAATGGGCATATTTACGTGGCTGATTGGGGCAATCACAGGGTTCAGGAGTTTTTGGCCGATGAAACTTTTGTAAAAAATTTCGGTTATTATGGTAATGAAGACGGTCAGCTTATACATCCGTCAAGCGTGACCGTTGACTCCAACGGGTTTGTTTATATTGCGGATTGGGGTAACCACAGACTGCAGGTTTATGATTCAGAAGCTAATTTTATTTGTTCTACAAGGGGAGAGGCTACCCTGTCGAAATGGGCCCAAGAATTTCTTGATACTAATGTAGAAGAAAAAGAGGCGAGATTGAAGTCCGAGTTAGTTTTTAAATTAGACGGATTTGAAGATGATCCTCACGAAGAATCCGCCCACGTCGAAAAATTTTTATGGTCACCGACAGCGGTCAAGGTTCATAATGAGTATGTTCTTATAGCAGAAAGCAACCGCCATAGACTTCAGGTTTTTCACCAACTTAGTTAGTTTTACCGTTCCGCCTGTATCTGGCGTGCACGATCCGTGAGTGCCAACGGAATGTTTTCACGATGTCTTAGTTTTGGTCAAATGAGGACAAGGTCTATTTCTAGATTTTATCCTCATTTGATATTGTTTGTTTCTATCTAGTTACTATTGGAAGATCTGCATTTCCCCATTCCGTCCACGAGCCATCATAGACCTTTACAGTAGGATATCCAAGGAGTTCTTGTAATACGAACCAAGTATGAGTTGCCCTGACAGCAGTTTGACACAAGGTGAATACCACTTGATCACCTTTAATGCCTGCACCTTCGTAAATGGATTTTAATTCCGATGCTGGTAAGAATTCTTGTGATTCACCAGATGAATTTACCACCCAGTTCACATTTTTTGAACCTGGGATATGACCACCTTGTGCCGCACGGACATCTTTTCCAGAGTATTCATCCGGACCTCGAGTATCACAAACTATCTTAGATGGATCGTCCACTGAATTTAATACTTCTTCCCAGTCTGCAATTAAATTCCTGTTTGGTTGACCGCTAAATTTGTAACCAGAGGCTTTTATAGATGGGGTGGTTGTAGAAACCTCGTAGCCATTGGTACTCCAGTATGCCCATGAACCATCGAGTAATCTGGAATCTTTGTGTCCGTAAACGTCAAGACCCCACAAGCCACGGGAAGACCATAGATTCTTTATTTCATCATAAATAATTATGGTGTCCGTCGGTTTCACTCCCACTGAAGAGAGCAACGCTGCTATATGATCGCCGCTAGGCAACATCCCTTTCACTCCATTTTCATTATCAGCCTGGAAAGTCGTTTTTGCTAGTAAGTTGACGGCTCCTGGTATATGTCCAGCAGCATAGTCTTCAGCTTTCCTTACATCTATGACTATTATGTTGTCTTCCTCAAGGTTGGTTTTTAACCATTCAGCTGAAACTAATCTTGATGGATTCGAATAACCTCTGTTCTCAATATCAGAATTTAGTTCCGAATCTGATGTACTAGAAGTACACCCTATGAGGACTGAAATTACGAAAAAAGAAAGGGTCAAGTATATTCGCCTTTTCATTATGTTCACTTTTTTATCTCCTGATCTATATTTTAATGTTGTGTGATTTGTTTAAAGCGCCCCGCCTGTTGTCGTTTGCGGGGCTTGCTACAAGCGCACAACACTATTTTGTTTGTTGAATTTTGATTGTTTTTCATGATTATTCTGGTTTTGCGAGCCTAATCTTCCACTGGCCATCACCTATTTCCTCTATCTCCACTTCATATCCTCTTTTCATGGCCTGAGGGGGTATAGTTGATAGAGCTGGAGAATGATCGGTTAAGACGTCCAGGACTTCAACTCCCGGAAGATTGTCATCGAGTTCCTCATTTGTTTTCAACATTGGGTATGGACAAATTTCGCCACGGACATCGAGAACTGGAATTTTGTTTTTGGTTTTTTCTGACATGATTTATTTATCCTTTTCGTTTATTGTTTTTCGAAATAGTAATCTTCCATGCGGAATCACCTTCGAATTCAATTTTGATTGTTAAATGATTTTTTGCGGCTTCTGTAGGTAAGTATTTCATTACGATATCTCTGTCAGTAAATACAGTTATTTCACCTTGTCTAACCGCATATTCCACTGCTTGAGTTGCCATTTTTAGATGTTCAGGCATATCAACCCCACGTAGGTCGACTGTAGAAGGATTTTTTGAAATCAACCTATCCTCCTAATTATTTTGGTTCCAATATACGCTCCTAGGCCCAATGAAAATCCAAAAATCCAACCCGAAAGGGATAAAGATGGAATGGCAGAAAAGAACGCTCCAATAGTACAGCCTATTGCTAACCCGGCGGCATAACCCATAAATATTCCACCGACTAGTGATTGACTAATCCTTGCCGTAATGTGTTTTTTGGGAATTCGGGGTCGCCATTCACCTGATAGCAGTGCACCAATCAATGCTCCAAAAAAAAGTCCCACGGTTATTGCGAAGGAATGAGTAAGTAGCCCAGGTCCTTCGTTTAAACCCGTGCAACCAGGTAAATCCGATAAACCGTTCAATTGGGGAATGTTTACACCTAATACATCCATTGCCGTGTGTGATATTCGCATGAGTTCGCCAGTCACTCCTAAAGGCATGTGTATGGTGTAAGCGAATACTCCTAATCCTCCTAGTGCTACGCCTCCTATGGTAATAGGCCAACCGTTTTTAAAAATCAAATCAATTGAACCTTTGATCCGAGACGCAAAAGTTAAGTTTGGAGATTGTTTTTTTGATATTTTCGGAGTAAAAATCCCGGTTTTTGATTCAACAAAAGTTATAGCAATAAATACAACAATTAATAAAAGAAGGGTTAATGCTAACCCACCTGTGTAACCGAATTTTCCATCGGCTAAGTTAGGTAACCATATAGTTGGTTCGTTAGATATCACTGTATCCCACCACCAGTTCCAAGTAAGCGTCAATGCTGATAATCCGATAAGAATACCGATAAGCGTTATCCAAGATGCCACGTAACCTTCGGCAATCCTATACAAGGTACCAGAAACACAGCCGCCTGATAGTACCATTCCCAATCCAAACAATATTCCACCAATTAATACCGAGATGCCTGCAGGGAATATGTGGGCCTCTGATGGTAGTGATGGGGTAGATGTATTCGGCAATATCCAATGCATAACGGCGGCGAAACCGAGCGAAGAAATCGCCAATCCGACAATAATACCCTTCATGTTATGCCCGGAACCAAATAAGAAAAGATCCCTGAATGCCGACGCGAAACACAACCTTGATCTCTGCAGAATAAAACCGAACAACCCACCAACAACCCACAGAGCTGCGGTTCTACCATCAGTATTGGAGATTGTGAATCCGAAAGCTATAAAACCCGCCATTAAAACTAGCCCAAGTCTGCTTTGGAATGAAATAGGAATTAACACTCTCAACTTAATACTTATCTCCACAAACTTTTGTAATCACTTTTATTTTCAATAAACAAACTTTAAACATTTTTTAGGTTAAAAAAAAATCCCCTGACACAAATTGGCACAGGGGTTTTTTCTATTGGTCGTAAGATTTAGTATATTTTTAGGTAGTGAATCTCCCGAGCAAAAGTAGACCATCTGTGCCGCTTTTACACAAGCAGAAACTACTACATACTGATTCAAATTGAAAGATTTTACACTTCATAATTTAATAATCCCTCTCATCAATAGGTTATGTCAACAGGTAAAAATCGGGTACTATTGGGAAAAATCAAATAAAAGATTAATTGTTAATAGCCTTTCTTTAAAATGGAGAACTATATGTACCCAAGTGATATACGTAAAAAACTTTCTACCAAGGGTGCAGTTTTGGGAACCTCGATGTTCACCAGAGAAGCCCATGTAGCTCAAGTTATATACAACGCAGGGCCAGATTGGGTTTGGATTGATCAAGAACATTCTCCTTGGGGTACTGAATCTCTCGGGACGATATGTGTTCAGGGGCGCTCCGCCGGTGTTGCACCGATCGTAAGAGTTCAGTGGAACGATCCAGGTGAAATAAAAAAAGCCTATGACACTGGCGCTGTTGGAGTGATGGTTCCACAGGTGGATAATCCGGACGAAGCGAAGTTAGCAGTAAAATATGGCAAATATCCTCCTGTGGGAGAACGTGGTATTGCTCCCTTTTTTGCTATGTTGATGGACTTAGATCAAGATGAAATTATAGCTACCGCCAATTCTGAAACATTGTTAATTTTACAAATGGAAAGCTCCGAATCGTATGAAAAACTTGATGACACTCTTGCAGTAGACGGATTTGAGGTAATATGTGTTGGCCCTACCGACTTATCAGCATCAATAGGGATACCTGGAAAAATACATCATCCAAAAGTAGAAAATATAATGATTGACGTCGCTGAAAGAATTAAAGGTACGGGTAAGTATCTCATGACAACCTTCGGTGATCCTCAGGTTGCTAGGAAATGGATACGCGAAGGGTACACGATGATGAATGTTTCGAGTCCACTTCAATTGGGAATAGGGGGTATGATGAAGGTGTTTTCAGAATTAAGAGAAGAATTCGGTTAATAAGCTAACATTTAACACTTCAACGCAACTCTACGTGCACTCGATCCTCCCTGTTTACCTTGCCATTCGGCGTATTCAAATGCTTCGTTTATTTTTTCCAATGGAAAAGTGTCGGAAACAACCTCCATTAGAGGAAACCTATGTTTTGTTCTGGAAAGGAATTGTAATGCGGTTTCTATAATCCAAGGATCATAATGTTGAACCCCTATCCACTTAGTTTGATTTAATATAATTTTGTTCGCAGGAATATTTAGAGTTCCCCCGGAGATATTACCAATGTCTAGATAGGTACCGTTAAGCCTTACCATGTCTAAACCTTCGTAAACCGCCGATGCTATACCTACAACCTCAACTACTATATCCGCGCCAATATTGGAAGTTAATTCTTTCACTTTTTGAACGCGTTCCTCAGCAGTTTTAAATTCTTTAAGTGAAATCGTTGAAGTGGCTCCGCACTGTCTTGCCATTTCCAACCTGTCTTCTTGGCCATCTATTACTATTATCTGCGATGCTCCGCTATCAGAGGCAACTGAGGTGGTGTAAACGCCTAAACCCCCTGCTCCCTGTATGACTACAGTATCACCGAAAGTAATTTTTGCCCGCTGTAATCCAAAAAGGACTTGTGCAAGTGCGCAGTTAACCGGACCTATAGCCTGATCTGGGATATCATCAGGGACTTTAAAGGCATAGTGACCTGGTGGAAGATAGTAATATTCTGCCATACCACCGTCACAATAGGGATACTTGTCTAGACCTACGATATTTCTCCGTCCACGATTTGGGCATGCGTGGTGCTCTCCTCTGATACATTGGTAACACCGGTGACAGGGATTGAAAAACGGGAAGGCTATACGGTCTCCTTCCTTGAGGGGCCGTCTCAGGGAATCAGTGGTGATGCCACTGCCAAGTGAATCCACAACACCCGTAAATTCATGACCCATTACAGCTTTTCTCTTCTTCACAGGTTTATCTCCATCACCTCGCCATACGTGTAAATCCGAACCGCAAATTATGGCAGACGTGTTTTTCACTAGTATTCCACCCGGTTCAATTTGGGGTACAGGTAAATTTTCAAACTCGAATGGGTTTCCTGACCCAGTGAAAACGGTCGTTAATCCGGTTTTCAATTTGTATCACTTCCACTTGGTTTAGTTTTTTAATTCCTAAAAATACAAGTGTTTGCCGATATAGTCCATGTTTTAATCATGTTCCAAATTTAATTAGATATATATTATTCATTCATTGAGTTAATTTATTTTTAATAGTTTTGGAGATTACCATTGCTTGAGAGATTTCATGTTCCAGAAGATATCGCCGTACGAGTCGATATAAGTAATATGCGAAAAACCGTAGAGAACATATTTTTGAAAATGGGAATGACTAAAAAAGATGCAAGTCAGGCGGCAGATGTACTTGTATATGCTGATATTAGAGGCATTGAAACTCATGGTGTTTCAAACATGTTACGTGGATACGTAAAATCTTTTGGCGAAGGAGGTATAAACCCAACTCCAAAAATAGAAGTTGTTCGGGAAATGGGCGCTGTGGCAACTATTGACAGTGATGGGGGGCACGGGTTAGTTGTAGGACCATTGGCTATGAACATTGCTATAAAGAAGGCTAAGACTTATGGTATAGGTGCGGTTACCGCCATGAATGGTCGCCATTACGGAGCGGCTGCTTATCATGCAGCAATGGCTCTCGAACATGATATGATTGGCATCTCGATGACAACAGGAGGAATGAACGTTGTTCCTGTGGATGGTTCAAAACCCATGGTAGGTCTTAACCCTATAGGAATAGCGGCACCAACGGATCAAGAACCACCATTTATTTTTGATGCTTCCACAAGTTCTGTAGCGGGAAACAAAATAATTCTGGCTACAAGGTTGGGAGTTCCTGTGATGCCTGGATGGGTTGCAAATAGTGATGGTACGCCATTGATGAAAGAAGAAATCGCACCTGATGATTTTATGATGCTACCTTCCGGAGGAACTAGGGAAAACGGTGCCCATAAGGGGTCAAGTTTAGGCGTATGGATAGAGATAATGTGTGGAATATTGGGTGGAACTGGCGCAGGTCCATTGCGAAGGTCAGGAGCGGCTCACCATTTTCTTGCTTACAATGTTGAGGCTTTCCAAGATGTTGCCTTGTTTAAGAAAGATATGGATGCATATGTGGCTGCGATACGTGATTGTCCACCAGCTCCCGGTAAAGAGCGGGTCGTATATGCTGGACTTCCAGAACATGAAGAGGAATTGGACAGAACTGAAAATGGAATCCCATATCACCCTGAGGTTATTGAATGGTTCAGGAACATTTCATCGGAACTTGATATACCGTGGATTTTAACAAAACAATAAGATTTGGAGTTGATAATGGTACGAATAAACAAGGCAATTGAACTCTTGGACTCTGGGCAACCAGTCTATGCATCCCCCCCTCCGGAATTAACATATGTTGCCGGTAAGGAATTATCAAAAACTTGGGCTGATATACTTCTAATTGATTTCGAACACCACCCTTTTGATACAGTTGGACTAACTGAATTTATGAGAGGTTTGAAAGACGGTGGACCAACTGCTAGCGGACACCTGACTCCTACCGTAATTACTACTCTGCCGCATAACGCCATTAGTCGCGAGGAAGTTCTTTATAATGCGTGGCAGGCTCGCCATGTTTTGACCACTGGGGTGCATGGGATTTTACATACCCATGCCAGAGATCCTGAATCAGTTAAAGCGTTCGTAGCCACCACTCGGTATGTTTTTCAAACAATAGGAAGAGATATTTTGCCAGAAGGTTTAAGAGGCGGGGGAGGGCAAAGTCCCTCTAATGAAATATGGGGATTATCAAAGGCCGAATACGCAAAGAAAGCAGACCCCTGGCCATTGAATCCTGATGGTGAGTTACTGCTGGGGTTAAAAATAGAAGATAGACACTGTTTACCTAATGCCGATCACACGGCCGCTGTACCGGGGATAGGGTTCGCTGAGTGGGGCCCAGGTGACATGGGTATGAGTTTTGGTGATCCGGATGCCCATGATCCTCCGTATCCTGATTTCATGGATAACGCTAGAAATACCGTTAAATCGGCTCTAGACAAGGCAGGGGTATTTTTTTATTGTGGATGGAAGGACGAGAACCTAACTATGGAACAGACTGTTGATCATTTAATTGACAATATTGGTGTAATGATGATGGGGGCTCCAAATGAAGAATTTGCAGCCTATGGTAGAGCAAAAACAGGAAGAAAAATGCCCGTATAATTATTTCATTAGACTTCAAGAAAGGTTTTTCAGGGGAAGAGAATGGCAAAGAAGAGAATAAATAGATGTATAGAGCTCCTTGAACAGGGAGAAATTCTCTATTACGCCGGAACTGGTGAACTTACATACGAAAACGGGTTGGAACAGTCGAAGACTTGGGCAGATTTTTTAATAACCGATTTTGAGCATTATTCGTTTGATGTAACGGGTCTTACAAATTTCATGCGAGGTTTAGTTGATGGAGGACCGACCCGCAGTGGGCACCGTACTCCCACCGTTATATCCACTCTTCCTTCCAATGCAAGGACTGTAAGCGAAGTGCATGCTAATGCTTGGCAGATTCGCCAGGTACTTTCTGCAGGAGTGCACGGCATCCTACATACCCATGCGAGGCAAGCGGATGCTGTGAGGGCATTTGTTGAATCTTGTAGGTATCCGTTTCAGACTTTGGGGGTAGGAAAGGGTTTGGGTGAAGGTCAACGAGGGGCAGGAGGCCAGGGTTTGCCGTCTGAAATATGGGGTATAGACAGCAGGGATTACGTTAAGGTCGCTGATCCATGGCCGTTGAATCCGGATGGTGAACTGTTACTGGGGCTAAAACTTGAGGACAGGGAATGCGTTGCTAATGCCGATCATATAGCTTCTACGCCCGGTCTTTCTTTTTCTGAATGGGGTCCGGGCGATATGGGAATGTCGTACGGTTATGGTGACGCCCATGATCCTCCGTACCCTGATGAGCTGGAAAATGCTCGTCATGCGATAAAAAAAGCCTGTGATGATAATGGTTTGTTTTTTTTAAGTTCTTGGCACGACCAATCGCTTAGTGAAAAAGAGAACATACAATTTCTTTTGGATTGGGGGGTCCGAATAATATCTGGATCAGGTGAGAGTGGTGCGGCGATAGGGAGAAGTATTACTGGCAGGTCGATGCCTGTTTGATTTGAAATAATATGCAAATACTAGTAACGGGTGGATCAGGTATCGTAGGCCATTATGTAATCGACGAATTATATAAACGGAATCACAAAGTGATTAACGCCGACAAAGTTCGTATGGGTAATCTGACCCATTCGGGAACCACGAGTACCGCAAATGCATCTCGTGCGGTTGAAATGCGTTCCACTTGGGCTACTATTCCGGTTTTTTATGAGGTAGATATTGCTAATTACGGGCAGGTCATATCTGCGATGGACGGCTGTGACGCTGTTATATCTTTAGCTTCAAGGCCGAGCGCGGCCCACTACACGGAAGAAGATGTATTAGTTACAAATGTTTCTTCAATGTGGAATGTATGCAGGGCGGCGGAACAATTAAAAATATCCAGGGTTGTTTTAGGATCTTCCTACAATTCGGTTGGCGCTATGGGCACGGCTGCTAGATGGGGGAAAAACCAAGTTAAACCACCTGAATATTTTCCTCTGGATGATAAGGTTTATACCAGGAGTGAAGATCCTTATTCTATAGCTAAATGGTTAGGGGAAGAAATAGGTGAAGCATTCGCTAGAAGAAACCCGTGGATGTCTATAGCAAGCATGAGGTTTAATGGCATGTGGGATGACGATTATTTCGAGAAAATAGCCAAGTCACCAATATCTGACCCGTGGGTCAGATGTCAAGGTTTTTGGACTTATTTGCACATAAGAGATGCCGCTACGGCATGTGTTAATTCCATTGAATCTGAAAGCTGGAAAGGACACAATCGGTTTTTCCTAAACGCTTCGGATACAATGATTACAACCCCTACTGTGGATGCTATTAACATAGTTTATCCAGATGTACCAGTAAAAACGGATTTTGCAAAATATCAAGCTCCGATATCTATAGAACTAGCAGAATGTTTACTGGATTGGCGACCTAAGTTTTCTTGGAGAGATAAAAAATTTCAGCCGTAGCGATGGGTTGTAAAAAAATCATGAGGTGTTTTACCGGATGCATGAATTAATTCATAGTTCAATATTGATGTGTCAGAGTACATTGAAATAGACAAAGAAGAAGCGGTTCAATCGCGAACGTATGGTTTTAGAACGGTCATCGAGAACCCTCAATATATTTCGTTGTGGGTTGTTGGTTTGTCCTCAACAACCCTGAGGTGGTTAGAAACCCCAGCTATTGGTATTTTCGTTTACCAAATGACTGAATCAGCTATGTGGGTTGCATTGGTGGGATTTTTACGCATGATACCGATGTTGATTTTTGGGCCCGTCATTGGAATGATTTCTGACCGTATTAACAGGAAGAAGATTTTGTTGATGGGGTCAATTTTTATGATATTTCTTTATTTGTTTTTAGCTTACTTATCAATTGTCGGCTCACTTAACATATGGCACATTTGTGTTGGAGTGTTTTTGGCAGGGGTTATTTGGGCTGGAGATAATCCGGTAAGGAGAGCGTTGATGGCTGAGGTGGTAGGTCAGAAAAATATAACTATCGGATTAGGTATTGACATGGGAACTTCAAATTTTGGACGTGTTATAGGTCCCATTGGCGCAGGGATAGTTATAGCGCTAGTAGGCATAAATGGATCCTATTTAACTGGAGCATTGATGTTTTTTTTCGCGACTATCGCAATAGTATTTATTTCAAATAATAACCCTACATTTGAATTACAAAAGTCCATTGGGTCACAAAAGTCTTTATCTATCATTAACACCATCAAATCAGGGATGAGCTTAGTTGCAGGAAGTCAAATATTGATGGCCACAATGATTATAACTGTCATAATGAATTTGTTTGCTTTTCCTTACCAACATATGGTTCCAGTAATAGGGTCAGAAGTTTACAGGATAGGCCCGGTTTTTATAGGTATTTTACTTAGTGTTGAAGGATTGGGTGCCATGCTCGGATCACTCGTTATTGCTTTGAAAAGCAATCATCTGTATAACACTAGGATTTTTTTCTTTGGAGCTATTATTTATGTTGTCTCAATTGGATTGTTTGGACTTTTAAATAACTATTGGATAATATTGCCTTTGATGTTTTTAGGAGGTTTTGGGTTGGCTGGATTTTCAACCATGCAGACCATAATCATTTTGAACTCTTCGCCTATTAATAAAAGAGGTAGTGTTTTGGGAGTTTTATCAGCGGCGATAGGAACTGGGCCTTTAGGCGTATTGCAAATCGGTTTGTTTGCTGCGATCATTGGTGCCCATTTTTCGGTATTTATGAGTGCCTTTGTAGGATTAGTATTAATAACAAGTACTCTTTTATTCACAAGAAAATTCCTTAGTACTGAAAAATTTACAACAAGTGTGAAACAAAAATAAAGTTTCAATATGAAGAAAAAATATAACTGTTATAGGCGTTCTTAATATGGATAAGGTTTTGGATTTGAGGAAAGTGTTAGATTTGCATCCGCTGGAGGCGCTATATATGCCTCTAGGAGTGGTTTTTAAACGACAATGGCTTACTTTGTAGGAAATTGAAATAATTATTAGTTGATTATCGGCGCTGGTCCTTGTATTTCTGCAACGGATTTCATTGAACGTTTTTTTAGCATTCTTTTTAGGTCGTGTCCAATCGTTTTAGGTAGGGCGGGTCCTTCATATACAAAACTACTATATAACTGGACAGCAGAGGCTCCGGCTGCAATACTCGTCCAAACCTGATTAGCATTACTAATGCCGCCACAGGCGATGATCGGCATTTTATCTGGGGTTAACTCTTTAACCCTACTTACAGTTTTCAATGTTTTCTCAAGCAGAGGTGCTCCGGATAAACCACCTGTTCCGACAGCAAGTTGATTGGTAGATACTGGATGACTATTTGAGGTAACCAAGCCGTCAATACTATTTAAATTAGCTGTTTCAATTAGGTTTAACACCTCTTTGTTTTCGACGTCAGAAGTAAACAAAGGCGGTATTTTTAGAAACAAAGGACAAGTTTTCAAATCGTTTAACGTTTGTATTAACCTTTCTAAACTTTCTTTCTGATGAAACCTACGAAGCCCTAAACTATTAGGACTCGAAATATTTATCTCTATCAAAGTACAAATATTTGTGATCATTTTTTGGCACGTTATTATTTCGTCTAAAGAATTTCCGGATATTGAAACGAAAATGTTTGGTATTTTCGAATTTCTTTTGAGTTCAAGATTCTTAATGGCTGCACTTATACCTTTATTTGGAAAACCCAGAGAATTTATAAGTGAGGAATCAGATGGGACTCTTATTAATCTTGGTTTGGCATTACCGGATCGGGCATTAAGTGTAATGGTTCCTCCTACTACAAACCCAAAACCTAAGTCATAAAGACCTCCGATCGCGTAGCAGTTTTTATCGAAACCTGCAGCCAATCCTATGGGTGAAGATAATTTAACCCCGCAAATATCAGTTGCCAAAATATTTTCTTTTGGACTTTTTGTTTTAAACTTTGGTGCCCACCTGATATATTGCAATCCTAATGTGTGAGAAACTTCCGGTGGTAAACGGAATAGAATTGGTTTTATTAATGACTTATACATAAAAATTGTAAATCAATATGCTCCATCGACTATTTGTTGATGATTGGATAAGCTTATAACTAGAATGTATAAAAAAGAAACTTTAGTAGGTTTTAATTATTACGTTGGAACTTAATTTCGAAAAAGGCACAAAAGACGGACCCGTTGGTCACGCCTTGATCTATTTTACACATATAAATGATAATTCAAGAGTCAGTGCCTCTTACGTTGTACTCTTACCACTTAAAGTCGACATATCAAAATATATACCTCCTTTTTTATCTGGACAGATCGAAACCCTTGGAAAAAACGACATGTCGCATTTTGCATTTCCACCAACTCCAGAACCAGTAGAATCATTGGATATGTTAAGAAAAATCGCTGATATAAGAAAAGATGATTTAATAAATGGCGGTAGTCACAATTTGGATGAAGTTACGTCCATGATGAGCTTGATTGCTGAATTTGCTTCAGAATATATAAAAATCAATCCTGAACCAACTCTAGATGCACCTGTGGTTACCGGAAATACTGATGATGTTGACGATGTTGTTTATAGTATGATGTCCGAAGGTGATTTATTATCTGAATTAACTATGGTCATAGGTAAAATGAGGTATGCTGTTGAAGGTGACGACCTCCCTACGATTGACGAAAGCGCAAGAAAAATTGTTTCTATGGGGAAACAACTACCACCTAATAGAAACATTAATTCCCTCGCAAATTTTGCTAAGGGAAATGGCCATGTAAATGGAAAACTTGCCCAGTTATTTCTAGATAGGGCTTATGCTCTTTTTAAAGAGGATTACAAGAAGGTGAAATTGATTGAAGATGAAATCGAGTTATATCAAAGAAAAACATAGCCTAGAGCAATTTTCTTAATTGTTCCAGAGTGATGTTTGATCCGCTTAACACCAGTATGACCCTTTTACTTTTTATTTCCTTTTTTAATTTCAAAGCAGCAGCCAAAGTTGCTGCCCCCGCGTGCTCAACAAGGCTTCGGGTGGTTTTTAAAAGTGAAAGTACTGAGTTTTCTATTTCTTGATCTGATACTAAAACAAAATTATTGAGTTTTTTTTGCAAAATATTGATCGGATATTCATAGGCATGGCCGGTCGCTAATCCTTCCGCTATTGTTTTATTCTCCGCATGACTAAATTTACCTGTTTTCCATGCTAGGTAAGCGGCAGGAGATGATTCAGATTGCGACCCAATAACTTTAGTTTTTGGAGAAATTACTTCGCTGACTATAGAAGCACCAGCCGCGCCGCTGCCAGCTCCAACTGGAGCAAATAAATAATCAACATTATTAATATTTTCGTGTATTTCCAAACTGTATGTAGCAACGCCTGTAATTAGGTAAGGCTCGTTCGCTGGGTGTACAAAACGAAAGTGTTTTTCCTTTTCAGATAATGACTCGGCAAATTCTAATGATTCGTCGAATGTGTTTCCATGATGTATTACATCAGCTCCCAATGAAATCATAGATGAAACTTTTGCCGGATTTGCTTTCATTGGTACCACCACTTTTGAGGGCATTCCTGATATTTTTGCCGCGAAGGCTATAGATTGTCCATGATTACCTGTTGATGCAGTAATAAAACCGTTTATATCGTCCTCTTCCACAACTTTATGAGCAAGATAAATGCCCCCTCGGACCTTAAATGAACCCAATATCTGAAAGTTTTCGTGTTTAACCCAAACATCCGCGTCTAGGAGATCACATAATTCAGGATATTGCCTTATTGGGGTTTTATGTATCAGTGGCGAAACAATTTTGTTAGCGCCAATGACATCGGCTATAGACGGTATATGCAAATTGGTCATGAAACTATTTTCACGTGTTTACTAGTACAACAAATTAGGGCAAGTTTTTGTATATGAGTAGTAAACTGTAACTAGTAGAGTATTTACAAATGATACCTCAAACTTTGTTCTGAGAAGGGGATTTCTATCAATAAATTTGGCTGGCTTGGTCGAACTTTCGAGTCACTCAACAACCCCGATTTTTTTAAATTGTGGATAGGGATGCTTTTGGCGATGGCAGGTTTCCAAATGCAAATGGTGATTCGAGGAGTTCTGGTCTACGAACTTACAAATGATGCAATAATAACGGGAATTGTTGGAATGGGATTTGCTCCAAGTTTACTGTTAGTGTCTCTGTTCGGGGGTGTGATTAGTGATCGTATGGACAGGAAATTGATCATACAAATAGCCCAAGGCTCAAACGCTTTATTGGCTGGTGTGGTATGTATTTTGATTTTCACAGGATATATTCACTGGTCACATCTATTTTTTGTTTCGCTTTTACAAGGAGCGGGATTTGCTATGCAATTGCCAGCTCGGCAAGCGGCAATACCAGACTTAGTAGGTCGGGATAATATAACTAACGCAGTAGCACTTAATGCTATGGCGATGAGTTTCACAACCTTGGCTGCTCCCGGCATAGGCGGCATTTTATATGAATGGATAAAACCCGAGGGTGCCTATTTGTTTGTTATGTTATTAATGTGTGCATCTGTGATTTCAACATCCAAAGTTAAACCTTTAAAACCTCCAAGTGCTGATAAAACTGTTTCGGTGATGAAAAACATAGGGGAAGGATTACGATACATATATTCAACACCGTTGGTAAAAATTGTGATAATTAACATGATTTTTGTAGCTATTTTGTCAATGCCCTTTAGAATGTTAGTCCAAGTTTATGCCAAGGATGTATACGGATCTGACCCTAGTAACGTTGGATATCTACTAGCCGCTGCAGGTATTGGAGGATTATTCGGGTCTTTGGCTATAGCAACCCTCAGAAAACAAAATAATAGAGGCATAATATTTATGCTATCGGGAATAATTTCCGCTGCAGCTCTTCTCCTGGTATCAGGTTTACCTTTTTACTATGTAGGGTTAATATCCATGGTTTTGATTGGTTTGGGGGAATCTGGTCGCTGGGCGTTAGGGCAGGGTTTAATGATGGAAATTAGTGATGATAAATATAAAGCTCGGGTTATGAGTGTCATTATGATGTCATACGGTTTTATGCCATTAGGGATTTTGCCGTTGGGATTTGCTATTGATCAAATAGGTCCCCAAATGTCAGTTGCGATTTTTGGGACTATTTTAATGATATTTTCAATATGCTATCTTTTTTTGGCAAAACCTCTAAGGGAATTTAAATAGTTGCTAGGTATTTTGAAGAGGTGAATTAATTAGAAATAGTGATTGGTTTGGCCGTACATTCGATTCATTGACAAACAAGAATTTTAGGTTTTTGTGGTTCGGTATGCTTCTAATGATGGGGGCAGTTAACATTCAAATGGTTGCACGTGGTTACTTGGCTTGGGAGATTTCACACTCAGCTATTTCGGTAGCGTTCATTGGCGCAGGTTTTGCACCTCCGATACTTGTCCTTTCAATTTTTGGAGGGGTTGTTGCCGACAGATTGGAACGAAAAAAAATTCTTCAAATAAGTCAATTTGGAATGTTGTTAATAGCTTTGGCTGTAGCATTTTCTATAAAAACTAATACGGTTTCTATATATCATCTTTTTGCAGCATCAATAGCACAGGGAACCATTTGGGCATTCTTAATGCCTGCTCGACAGGCAATAATTACCCAATTGGTTGAAAAAAAACAATTAACAAATGCCGTTGCGCTCAATGCTTCAGGTATGTCACTAACGACCCTAATTTCGCCAGCAGTAGGAGGTGTGATATACGGTGTATTTGGGGTGGAATTTACTTATTACTCAATAGCATTGTTAGCTGGGACGGCTATATTATTCACTTCTTTCATTCCGAACATTCCTAAGCTGTCGAAATCTGGTAAAAAAGTTTGGGTCGAAATGAAAGAGGGAATTTCTTACGTCAACACTAATAAAACAGTCATGTGGTTGATAGTTCTTGCTATGACTACAACATTATTGGGCATGCCGTTTAGGACACTTTTACCCGTCCAAATAGATGAAATTTTTAAGGCAGGTCCTGAAGCTTTAGGTCTTTTGATGAGTATGATAGGACTTGGAGCGTTATTGGGTTCTCTTTTTATTGCCGGAATGAAACAAACTCAATCCAGAGGTTTAACATTACTAATAACAAGTTTTATATCGGGAATAGCAATATTAATAAATTCTATGGTGACCCAATATTGGATGGCACTTTTACTAATGATTGTACTAGGGATAGGGGATTCTGGTAGACGTACACTGAATTCTTCACTTTTAATGGAGCACACCGATGATAATTATAGGGGTAGGGTGATGGGTATTTACATGATGAATTTTGGGCTCATACCAGTAGGAGTTATCCCTCTGGGTTTAATAGCAGAGTTTGCTGGCGTCCAAATGGCCTTTGCTTGTGCCGGAGGGTTATTGATATTGAGTTCGCTGGCTGTAACTCTTTCAACTGACAAAATTCGGAGTCTTTGAGATTAAAGGAGATTAGTTATTCCCCTTCCAAAGCCCTCATTATTTTTTCACCCTCTCTTCTCCAGAAATCCGATAGTATTTTAATATCAGTTCCGACAGAAAAATGCTTTACACCTATGTCCAAATATTCCTTCATTTCATTTGATGACTCTACTTCCGCTCTTGGAGGTACGTTCATTTTTATAGCGGTTTCGAAAGTTTTTTTCTTAGCAGCTAGCACTCTTGGATCATCCCTAAGTGTTCCTATATTCATAGAGTAATCCGCTCCTCCCCATTGAACCATTTCAACCTCCGGTAATTCTAGTATCTGCTCGAGATTATCAACGGCTCCCTTTTTTTCAATCATAAAAGCGAGAACTGTGTCAGCAATTGACCTGACGTATTCCGGAGAACCGCCGTAACCACCCATAGAGTAGGTATTCCTCCTAGTTGCAACCCCATATAGACCATTGTGGTCCGGGTGATCAGGCCTTGCCGCCATAATACATTCCCTAACCTCATTGATGCTCCTGACATCAGTAAAAAGGACACTACTGTAGCCGGCTCCGATGCCACGCTGGGCAAGGAACGGCATTAGACTTTGGTCGATTTTTATCATACTCCCCATTTTAAATAATTCTGCCGTTCTACACATGTTGTCCAAATCATGGAGATTCGATGGGCCATACTCTGCTACGAACTCTACATAATCATAAAAGCCAGTTATCCCAATTGCTTCTATTTCTGAAGGCCACACACTGTGAATATGTGTACTCAACGTGGGCTTTCCGGTTTCTAATTTTTGTCTTAATATATTTTTCGTTGTCATTGTTTTTACTTGTCGATTCGAGAGAATTATTTTTATCCAATAAGGGTTATTATAATGTACCTAACTAACTGTCCACTTTAATCATTCCAATTTTTCTAATCCGATTTTCCTTAAATTCGGTCCTAACGAATCTTCGGGAATATGTTGGTATGACATAATAACCTCAACAAATTACGGATGTTTGAATTAATATATTTGAATCTATTGCCCATAAAGATATTAAATAAAGAGACAGCTGCAAAAATTTCGGCTGGAGAAGTTGTTGAACGACCGGCTTCGGTAGTGAAAGAACTCGTAGAAAATTCTTTAGATGCGGGGTCAAAAAAAATTCAAGTACATGTAGAGTCTGGGGGTCTAAAATCAATAAAAGTTATCGATGATGGGATGGGCATAAAAAAAAGTGAAATAAAGACAGCTTTTGAACGCTTTGCTACATCTAAGATTGACGATGATTCGGATTTAATTGATGTTCGGACTATGGGATTCCGGGGTGAAGCCCTCCCATCCATAGCAAGTGTGTCGGAAATAGTTATGTCAACCCGTCAAAAAAATGCTAAAAATGGATGGAGTATCACGCTTAATGAAGGGATACCCGTTAAAACAAAGCCGGTTGGTATACCATTTGGAACTGAAGTAGAAGTTCTAAACTTGTTTCATAATACCCCTGGGCGGTTGAAGTTCATGGATTCGCCGAGGACAGAAACCTCCAAAATTAAATCTATAATATCTTCGATAGCACTTACACGGCCTTTTGTTTCTTTTTCTTTGTTCGTTGACGGTAACCGTCGATTGTTTACCTTTGGAAATGGAAACATAATGGATTTAGTATGTAGTCTGTTTGGTATTCAATCTCGTGATCATTTATTGATTTTGAATAGTACAGATGAATCAGAATTTAAATTTAAAGGCTTGGTTTCATACCAAGGTTTATATCGCGGTAATCGGAATTACATGAATTTTTCTGTGAATGGTAGGTGTGTTCAATCTCAGAGATTAAAATTCGCAGTAGAACGGAGTTATAGAGGTTTGATACCAGATAGGAGATTTCCGATATCGGTAATTAACATAGAAACACCTTTAGGTGATGTAGACGTAAATGTTCACCCATCAAAATCCGAAGTCAGATTTCTGAGGGAAAATTTAGTATTTTCGCTTTTGTCAAAATCCGTTCATAACGTGATAAATAATATTTCTTTGTCCGAGAACAATAATGTTTTGAGTACCGTGGCCGCACCAATGAAATTTAATTTAGATGCGATACATAATGATAGGGAAACAACAAATGTGAAAAGCCTTCCTTTATTAGCTCCAAATGATGATAGAAGATTGATTTTCAGAATATTAGGACAAATAAAAAAAACTTATCTAATTGTTGAAAGCGGAAATAGCTTCTTTTTAATAGATCAACACGCTGCTCATGAAAGAATTGTTTACGATTCTATGATGAAAGACTATACCAACAATAAAAAAATGTCCCAAGCCTTATTTGATAACACAGTAATCACTTTAACTACTTCGCAAAAAGAAAAACTTTTAGAACACATCGAAACATTTAACAATGTTGGTTGGCTCATAGAAGATTTTGGGGACGAGTTAATTTTGGTTCGAGCCATTCCAGTAAATATAAAGAATGATTTGAACTCTTTCAATGTTAAAGATTTGTTAACTACAGCTATTGATCAAATGTCCGTTGATCGTGATCGAAGAAACTGGGAAGAAGACATGTTTGCCTTGTTAGCATGCCACTCGTCAGTGCGGGCTGGTCAGAAATTATCGTGGAACGAAATGAACGCGTTGGTAAGCCAACTGGAATCTACAGACTATCCTCAATCTTGTCCTCATGGTCGGCCAACGATGATTGAGTATGATTATAAAACCGTTGCGAAGAAATTTCTTAGGACGTAATTAATTGTTTCCAATCGGTAATTTTATACCGGGTAGATCATTTTTGAATGTATGGACAGCTGACTGTAACCCTGAACATACATATAATGTTTTATTATCAGGACCTCCGAAAGCGAGATTTTCTGGTTGCCAATTTGGGACATGGAAAAGATCCAGCATTTCGCCTTTTTTATCCAACTTAGCTATCGAGTGAATTCCAGGCAGGCAAACCAGTATGTTTTCCTCAATATCAATCGCAATGCCATCTGGTCGCCCAGGTTCTTTAAATCTCCTTACCAAGCGTTGATTGATCGCTTGAGATTCTTTTGTTTGTAAATTAGTTGCTATTAAACGATTTGCCTTACTTTCTGAAACGATCACTTCGGATTTATCGTAAGAAATGGCAATGCCGTTTGGATAAGCAAGGTCAGTGATAAATGGTTCAGTAATACCAGTTGTATCAACTTTGAAAACTGGACTCATCGAGGGGTCGGGTGGTGGCAGTCGCAAGGGATCAGTGAAAAGCAAACTACCATCTTCCATGACACAAATATCATTCGGACCAGAAAATGAAGCACCATCATAATTGTCTGTGTAAACTTCAGGTTTTCCCTTCCCGGAGTATCGTAATATAGATTTTGAACCTGCATCAGCGATATACATCTCACCATCGTTTCCGAAAGCTAATCCATTTGGTCTTCCAGATAAGGTTAAAACAGTTGAGACTTGATCATCGCTGGATATTTTCAAAATGCTGGCATTATCAGAACTTACAAAATACATACAACCGTCCGGACCTAAAGCGGGTCCCTCAGGACCTTCTATGCCTGAAGCTAAAGGTTTGAAACCTCTGGGCCTGTGAATTAATTCATTTGGATTCATATATTTATTTCTATCACATATATTTGAAACCGCTATATCAATCTAATCCCACACAAAATAAAATGGATGAAGAAAAATGTTAAAATATACATTTTGTTTTAAGAGCAAACAAGTTTGGTTGTATCTTTGAACGGATTATAAGGTCAATGAATCAAGCGGAAAAATCCCTAGCTCATTTTCGAATCATTGCTGAAACTATAAAAATTGAGCACACAATTTTTGCCTTGCCTTTTGCTCTTGTTGCTTTTTTTATGACAACACAGAGTGCTTCACAACTAACAGACTTTTTTTGGGTATTTGTCGTTATGGTCTCTATGCGTACCTTCGTTATGTTTTCAAACCGTTTAATAGACAGGAAGATTGACGGGTTAAATATACGTACTGCCAACCGTCCTTTAGTTGATGGAAGGCTGTCACTGTTGTCGGGGCAGGTTTATGCTGTTATTTCGGTGTTAATTTTTTTATTCGCTGTGTCTAGGCTACATACTTTGGCATGGTTTTTAACCCCTGTTCCGATAGCATTGGCAATAATCTATCCATACCTTAAGAGGTTTACATGGCTGTGTCATTTCGGAATTGGTCTTATTTATTTAATAGTCCCGCCTGCCGTTCAGATAGCGCTCACTGGAGACTTTTCTTTATGGAGTGTACTTTTAGGAATTGCAGCTGGGTTGTGGGTTTCAGGGTTCGATATACTATACGGAATTTTTGATATACAGAATGATCGTAGATTAGGAATTCATTCCATACCTGCTAGGTTTGGTTTACCCTCGGCCTTAAGAATCACAAAAATCCTACATTTTGCTACGATCATTCTCATTATTTTAACCGGATATATTTATGGGTTTGGCTTGATTTATTATGTTGGAGTTATTGCCACCGCTTTGTTACTATCATACGAAAATTACATATTGAAACCTGAAGATATGTCACGCTTGAATACAGCTTTCTTCACAGTAAATGGATTAATTGCCATAATCTTTTTTGTATTTTCAGTTGGAGACATTTTCATATAATGGGGATTTACGTACTTGCCATAACCGGTGCTAGCGGATCTAGGTATGCAAGTTTACTAGCAAATAGAATTGTTACGAATGGACACAAATTGAAAGTGGTTGTGTCGGGCTCTGGACGGGAAGTTATTGGAGAAGAAGAATCTATTTCGTTGAGTGGGAATATAAAATTGGACCGTGATCCTTTTCTAGAATGGATAGATGTTACTGAAGCCAGTACAGAAGTGGAATTAATCGATGAAAAGAATGTGGGTGCGTCAATAGCCTCAGGATCATTCCAACATAATGGTATGATAGTCGTTCCTTGCTCTGGGGGAACTCTAGGTAGAATAAGTAATGGTATATCTTCTAATGTAATTGATAGGGCGGCATTGGTGTGTTTGAAAGAAAGGCGAAAAATAATTTTAGTAACGCGTGAAACTCCGCTTGGTTTAATTGACATTGAAAATATGAGAAAGGTGACTGAAGCGGGAGCGCTCCTTATGCCTGCGTCCCCGGGTTTTTACCATAAGCCCGAAACGATAGATGATTTAATATCGTTCATAGTGGATAGAATTTTAGATCACTTGGGTATAGAAAATCAAAATAGCGTTAGGTGGGTTGGTAAAAAAGATTGAAATTGTTAGAGAGATGTATGACATGTTCCAAGATTTGAAATCTTTTTTAAAAAGACTCCAGACCGAAAACGAATTGGTGACAATCCAATCGGAAGTGGACCCAATACTTGAGATATCAGAAATAGCTGGTCGGGCGGTAAAAGAAAACAGACCCGCTATCCTTTTTGAAAATGTAAAAGGTTCCAATTACCCAGTTGTCGTAAACTGTTTGGCATCAGAACGTCGTATCGAATTGGCTCTTGGGCGCCATCCATCTCAGATAAGTGAAGAATTATATAATTTGATAGACGACTTAAATCCACCGAAAATAAAATATTTTTGGGATAACAGATCAACCATTTTTACCATGTTGAAAAATATCCGTCCGAAATTTCAAAGAACCAAAGGTCAATTGAACAGTTATTCAGATACTAATTTAGATGGGATACCCATTCTTAAATGTTGGCCGAACGATGCAGGACGGTTCATAACACTGCCTTTGGTGTTTACCACTGACCCAGTTTCCAACAAAGCTAATGTGGGTATTTATCGTATGCAAGTCTACGATAATATGACTACGGGATTACACATGCAGATACAGAAAGGAGGCGGATTTCATTACCACAATGCTGAGAAATTAAATGTTCCATTAGAGGTTGCTGTGACAATAGGTAATGACCCAGCTACATTGTTATCGGCTATTATGCCCCTTCCTGAAGGAATTGACGAGTTGATGTTCGCTGGATTAATTAGAGGTGGTCGAACAAGTTTGAAAAAAGGAGAATCAGTTAACTTGAATTATCCTGCCAATTCCGAATTTGTGTTGGAAGGGTTCGTTAGACCAGGACGTAGAAGAGAGGAAGGTCCGTTTGGTGACCATTTTGGCCATTATTCTCTTAAATCGCCGCATCCCATTTTTGAAATAACTAAAATACTGAGAAAACCACATCCTATATATGCTGCTACAGTTGTAGGAAGGCCTCCCCAAGAAGATAGGTATATGGGTGACGCTGTTCAGAAGATTACTAAACCATTTATTAGGCTTTTAAGGAAAGAAGTAGTCGATTTATGGGCATACTTCGAGACAGGATTTCATAACCTGCTTGTAGTTGCTGTCGAACAAAGATACGCTCGTGAAGCATTAAAAACTGCATACGGAATTTTTGGTGAAGGACAGCTCTCACTAACTAAAACTTTAATACTTGTTGACGGAAATGTTGATCCATCGGATAAAACGAAGGTGCTACAAGAAATCAGACGTAATTTTGATTCGTCAAAAGATTTTCACCTAGTAAGTAAGACTTTCATTGATACGTTGGATTTCACCGGTGAATCTCAACACAAAGGTTCTAAAATGATAATTAACGCGACAACATATAAGGAAAAAATACCAAGACCAAAGGCAGTTCCCATACCAGCGAACATAGAATTTTTGGTTAAAGGTATCGATAAGGTTAGATTGATTGGTAACACTTTGTTGGTGGTTCAGACTAAATTGGATGGAAAAAAAATTATCAATGACTTGGTTAAACATCCTTTGATGAAACAGTTGAAAATCATAGTTGCTGTGTCAGATGACATCGATATTAAAAATAACACCGACTTGTTGTGGGGAATTTTTACACGGTTTGATCCAGCTATCGATGTAACGTTTGCAAAAATTGATTTCGATGGAATAAAACCAGTTTATGAGGGAGTGATGGGTATAGATGCCACTTGGAAATCTGGTTATCCAGAACCACTTAAAATGGATGAGTCGGTAATTAGAAAGGTTGAATCAAATTGGGACAGTTATTGGAATTAGCGAAAATTGAAACGCCGAATATTGAATTTAAGGATAAGTTATTAATACCTATTTGGGAGAAAATGGTTTCTCGTTTACGGGTTTCAGAAAAAGAAGGAATCCAACTTCTAGAAACTGAAGATTTTTCGGCTGTTGGTCTGATGGCGGCATTCGCAGCAAAACAAATATCTGGCAACAAAGTATTTTTTGTTTTGAACCGTCATATAAATCCTACAAATATATGTGTGCTGAGTTGTAAATTTTGTGATTTTGCAAAAAAACCGGGTGAAAATGATGCCTACGAGATGTCAATTGACGAGATTTTGAATCAGATAGACGAAAATATAAGTGAAGTACATATAGTGGGGGGGCATCATCCAACTTGGGAATTTGATCACTATGTCAATATGGTTCGATCAATACACGATAAATTTCCTGATGTACAAATCAAAGCTTTTACTGCTTCTGAAATCGATTATTTTCACCGTAGATGGAAGGTGACCCCTGAAGAATCTTTAACTACTTTAAAAGAAGCTGGATTACAAACTATGCCTGGTGGTGGAGCTGAGGTTTTTTCCGACAGAATCCATAAAATGCTTTTACCAGGAAAAGCAAACGAAAATAGGTGGCTAGAGATTCATAAAATTGCCCATAAAATGGGAATAAAATCTAACTGTACCTTACTTTACGGTCATATCGAGACTTTTGAAGAAAGAATCAGACATTTGATTAAACTTAGGGAATTGCAGGATGAAACCGGTGGGTTTCTAGCATTTATTCCTCTCGAATATCAAGTAGGCTCTACATTTTTGAGACGTAGGCATACTCCACCGCTTGACGATTTAAAAATGATTGCTGCATCAAGGATAATGTTGGATAACATCAAATATATAAAGAGTTATTGGGTTATGTTGGGAGAAGCCACTGCTAGTATAGGATTGAACTTTGGCGCTAATGACCTTGATGGCACTATTGGGGAAGAAAAAATTGCTCATGCTGCTCTCGCCGATTCTCCTCTAGGAAGAGCGAGAGAGAAGATGGTATTGTCTATACAGGATGCTGATCGTATTCCTGTTGAACGGGATGCCTTATATAACGAAATTCGTGTGTACGATTAATGAATAACAAAAATGTTCTTACGGTCGGACATATGACTTATTTAAATTCGGAAGTTTTTTACCACAACTTAGCGCAGGGGCCTTGGAATTTAATAGCATGCCCTCCTAGAAAAATGACTCGGTTGGTAATTCAAGGAAAAATAGATGTTGGTCCCATTCCGATAGTTGATATATTTAAATTTGAAAATTTACTGTCACCAGTGGCTAATTTAGGGGTTGCTACTTTTGGGCCAGCGAAAAGCGTATTCATTTTTTCAAAAGTTCCCATCGCCGACATTTCAGGGAAAGTGGTTGCGTTAACTAGCCACTCTTCCACTTCTATAAAATTATTAAAGATACTTTTTTCAGATTATTGGAAAGTAGAAAATTTAACTTATGTGGACGATCACGAGGAACACGATGCCATTTTGTTGATTGGTGATTTAGCGATCCAAACAAAAAAATTAGGTTTATACCGATATTGCTATGATCTCGGATCAGCTTGGACTGAAATGACTGACAAACCCTTTGTTTTTGCCCAGTGGGTTGCTAGAAGGGATATAGACAGAGGTCTTCTTGAACAGTTTTCGTCAGATTTACACCGGGGGATGAAAATATCACTCAAATCATTGAATAAAATTATTGCTAAAAGACGTAACAACTTTTTTGATGATGATGAAATTAGAAATTACATCAACAATTTTGTTTACGAAATAGGTCACAGAGAAAAACAAGGGTTGAGGTCGTTTAAAAAGATACTAGAAGATAAAGGTATCTGACCTTTGGGGTAAACAATATGGACGATAAAGTAAAACAAAATATCATTAATGGGAATAGATTAGAAAAAGATGAAGGGGAATATTTACTAAATGGTGTTGATTTGTTGGAACTGGCACCTATGGCTGACTTTGTGAGAAAGAAGCACAACCCCTCTAATGCGGTAACATATGTTGTAGACACAAACCTAAACTATACTAATTTGTGTGACGCATATTGTTCTTTTTGCGCTTTTTATAGGACTGATCCTAAAGATCCATCTGCCTATACATACACTGTATCTGACATCATGCAAAAAATACAACGTGTAGTACCCTATGGAGTGCGGACGGTTTTGATGCAAGGCGGTCTAAACAATGAAATTCCTTTTTCTTATTACATTGATATGGTAAAGGAAACGATAAAACGTTTTCCTAGTATTACACCTCACTATTGGTCAGCTCCAGAGATAATAAAAATGTCGGAAATTTCCGGTAAAACTACTAAATCTGTATTGGAAGCATTGTTCGAAGCAGGGCAACGGACAATGCCTGGTGGAGGATCAGAAATTCTTTCTAACAAAGTTAAAAAAAAGATTTCCCGATTTAAACCGAAAAATAGCGTTGAACAATGGACCGAAATCCATTTGGATGCTCATGAGGTTGGGTTTAAAACCACCGCAACAATGATGTATGGACACGTTGAAACAGATGCTGACATTATCGAAACCTTAGGTCATATCCGTGATGTACAAGACAAAGCTATGCAGTATGATAACGGCGGAGGATTTACCGCTTTCATACCATGGTCATTCAAAAAAGATTTTACTGCCTTGTCAAAAAAGATAGCAAATGAAGCTGGACCAAATCGGTATCTAAAAATTATAGCTGTTTCTAGAATATTTCTAGATAACATACCTCATATACAGGCCTCTTGGTTTTCAGAAGGCAAAAAGACCGGTCAGGTAGCTTTAAAATTTGGAGCAGACGATTTTGGAGGAACATTATTTGATGAAAATGTCATGCTCGCTGCTGGATTTTATAATAGGACCAGTAAAGATGAGTTGGTTCAAATGATCGAAGATGCTGGGTATACACCTACTGAAAGGTTAACGGATTATACACTGGTATAACCGGGGAGGTCATTAACTTGAATAAATTGAACACCATAACTTTTGGGCATAGTCCAGATGCGGATGATGCTTTCATGTTTTATGGCTTGGCAAAAGAGATTGTCAAAATTAAAGGATATAAAATTGATCACAAAATGGCCGATATTCAAACATTAAACGAACTTGCCGTTAACGGTGAATTGCCTGTAACTGCCATTTCAGCTGCCCATTATCCAAACGTATCCGATCATTATAGGGTCATGTCTTGTGGAGCTTCAATTGGTCGAAATTATGGTCCGGTCATAGTTTCAAAGGATTCGATTACAATGTCTAAATTAAGTGGTCGAACAGTGGCTATTCCTGGAAGCCATACCACATCCTGGCTTTTGTATCAAATATTTTGTCCGACGGACATAACGCCGATTTTTGTAGAGTTCAATCAAATTGAGAAGCTTGTAAGCTCCGGAAAAGTTGATGCGGGTATTTTATTACATGAAGGGCAGATACTATACAAAAACTGGGGCCTTAAATTAGTATTAGATTTAGGAAAACATTGGTTCACTCAAACCGGCTTGCCTATCCCTTTGGGGCTTGATGTTGTGAATAGAAATCTGGGAAAAGATTTATCCTTCAAAGTTACGAATTCCCTGAAACAGAGTATTGAATATGCCCATAATAATGAGGATAAAGCTCTTGAATATGCTTTGGGGTTCGGCCGAGGTATAGAAAAGGAAGATGGTCGTAAATTCGTTAGAATGTACGTAAATACTGACACGGTTAACATGGGTTTGGAAGGGATATCATCTCTAAAACGACTATTTTCTATGGCGGTGGATAAAGGCATAATCAAAACTTTGCCACCATTGGATATAGTACAGGTTTAATTTGTGAAGCTTTTTTCGAGAAAATACCGAAAATTAGTAAAAATATTAATTGAATGAATTAAAAAAAAATCCTGTCACTACAATACTCATTATTTCTAACGTCCTTATTCACATTTTGGTGGGTTTTACTGGAGGTACGGATGGAACGTTAGGATATCTTAACTTGATAAAATGGGGTGCTAGGTATGGACCAGCGATAATTGATGGAGAGTGGTGGCGTCTAATAGTCCCCATTTTTTTGCATATTGGTATTTTTCATCTTTTTACTAATATGATTGGACTTTTTGTTATGGCACGAATATTGGATATGGAAAAAGTTCTAGGGTCGTTTGGGTATCTAGTCGTTTATTTGCTTTCAGGTATTATCGGTAATGCATGTAGTTTTTATTTCAGCCCAAACGTTGGAGCAGGGGCCTCCGGGGCTATTTTTGGTCTTTTTGGAACAGGTACTGCATTCTTAATTTTGAATAGAGATAGGTTAGGTTCCACTGGTAAAGATACCTTATTGGCTATGTTGTTTATTGTAGGCATAAATATAGTAATAGGGTTGGTGACGGATGGTGTAGATAATACTGCCCATGTGGCAGGTTTGGTCGGAGGATTCATCATAGGAATTTACGTTATTCCACGGCAGGGCAGTTTATTTAAAATCGGTCCGACCACACCAGGAAGTGAAATAATATCGTGCAAGCGTTGCGATGGGAGAGGTCAACTGTCGGGATCGATAGGCACGGATTTTGATAAAATTCAACAAATTACAACCTGTTCAATATGTAACGGGGTAGGGCGGAGAGTTGTTGAATCAACAAAGAAAAATACTGTGTTTACAAGATATGTGTTATCTATAATTATGGTGTCTGTTTTTGTGGTAATCCTAATTATGCGGAAAACTACACAGGGTTATTAAATCATGTATACACAAAAAACTTGTTTTTGGTGGAGACGGGGGAGGGTCGAACTCCCCGTCCAATTCAGTTCGTACTTCAACGTCTACGGGCATATCCAGTCATTCTTTAGTTAATAAACTTGTTGACTGGCGAACAGAGCATATTAACATAGCCAGCTTATTTCTTACTCCCGGAACACTGGTCGAATTTCGGGTCGCAATCCGGACTTTCGTCGCTCGATCCTGTTTCGCCGGATTTAAAACAAGTCGAACGTCGCTTTACTTAATTAAGCTGCGAGAGCGAGTTCTTTTTCGCCATTTATAAGTTTGCCGTTGTTTACGTGGTGACGGCACCACGGCCCGCAGTTTCATATTCACTAAACTGTCGAAACCACGCGTCCCCGATTCAATTGTACTATCGATTACAATATTTAACGAATTTTTATCGATCGGTTTATTTCCCGATCTGATTCACGTTTTTTTATTAGGTCGCGCTTGTCAAATTTCCTTCTACCTTTACCAATTGCGATTTCGACTTTCGCTAAGCGGCCTTTGATGTACATAGACGTTGGTATAACTGTTAGTTTTTTTTTGTCAATTTCTAGGCGTATACGGGTTTGTTCTTTTTTGTGTAATAACAATCTTCTAGTTCGGGTCGGATTATGCTGATTATTATTTCCGGCAGGTTGATACGAAGCTATATGGACATTATGGAGCCAAGCACCGGTTTCTTTGATTTGAACATATCCCTCTGAAATATTTACCCTGCCTTCTCTGATAGATTTAATCTCAGATCCTTTCAAAGAAATTCCTGCTTCTAAATATTCGATTATTTCGTAATTGAATTTCGCGCGTCTATTCGAGCTAACCAACTTCTTATTCGAGTTCGGAGCCATGTGTTTACGCTCCTATTTCGTATTATTGTTTTGAAAATTCAATTGATCTATCGCAGCTTTCAATTGGGGGTCTTCTTTAGATCCGGCTGGATACGATACGACCACATCTGGTTCAATACCTACCTCTTCGATCATTCTACCGTTAGGTGTGTACCATCTACCATGAGTTAGATATATACCGCCACCATTTGATAGCCCTCTAACTATGTTAACACTTCCTTTTCCAAAAGTCGTTTCACCTATAAGAATTGACCGTCCTGCATCTTGTAATGCTCCTACTAAAACTTCAGCTCCAGATGCCGAATATTTGTCGATAAGAGTAACTATTGGTACTTCTAGATAAGAACCGCCACTCATTGTGGGCCAATCGGTGCGATTCCCTGTCGCATCTATTTCATATGTGATAATACCTTGTGGTAAAAGTTCCGAAGCAACTTCCACTGTTGCAGAAAGTAAACCACCTGGATTACCACGTAGATCCAACACGATTCCTTTTTTTCCGGATGAAGTGGCAGATTTAAGTTCTTTCCTGAATTCATTAGGCGTTTCGGCAGTAAACTGTGTCAATCTGATTTTGGTATATTCAGTTTCCGGAATATCCCTGGAAAAAACACTCGGTTGATCTATAATTCCTCGCACAACGGTAATATCGATGGGATCTAGTGATCCTACATGTTCAACGGTTATAGTGACCTTTGTCCCTTCGGGACCTCTAATTTTGTTAACTGCTTCCAAAACACTCCAATCAGTAGCATCTTCCCCATTAACCGCAATTATCCTGTCTCCTGCTTTGATTCCAGCTTTTTCGGCTGGAGTATTTGGCAAAGGCTTTGTGATAATTACGCCTTTGCCATCAGGGGCGCTTGAAACTTGAGCACCGATACCTCCAAATTTGCCTTTAAAATCTTCATTTTGTACGCTAAAAGCTTCAGGCCTAATATATGAGGTGTGTTTGTTGTCTAAAGATTCCACCATTGCATCAACAGCTGTTTCCGACATTTTTGCAGGGTCAATTAGATGTTTATCAATAAAATCATGATTAATTATTGAAAAGGCTTCCCAAACGATTTCCAAGCCTCTTGGTACTTGGTCGGGAACGATAATAGTTGTTACTTGTTGGTCAGGTTTGTCCAAATCGAGATTTGGTAAGGTTTCTGGGGCTGTACTGGTACTGCGAAAGGCCAGAGATAAGACAACGATGGAAATCGCCAGACAGGTAAGTGATGCTACGATTTTTCTAATGTCAGTAAACATAACGATTATAAATTTGACATAACAATGATAGTGCGCAATAAAACGAACAGATCAATTGTTCCCCTGTTGTATTTTGTTTTCCATTAAATTTTTTAGTCGCTTTAGACCATAATGTTTTGTAGCTGATGTTATTGCGATTGGTGTTCGATCATCTACGTTAAAAATTTGCAAAAAGTCCTTCCAACGTTCTATGGTTTCTCGTTTGCCTTCTTTTAGTAAATCAATTTTGTTTAATACTAGTATACTTGGCGTTTGGGCCAACGATAATTGGGTTAACATTTGATTAACAATTTCGTATTTTTCAAAACTATAATCATTTGAAACGTCCACCACATGTAAGAATAGATCAGCCTCAGATGCCTCTTCTAGCGTAGTTTTGAATGCCGAAACTAAAATCGAAGGGAGTTTACTTACAAATCCCACTGTATCCGATATTGTTACATTGGAATGGCGGTTCAATTGAATTTGTCTAGTAGTTGTGTCGAGGGTAGAAAACAATTGGTTTTTTTCAACAACTCTTCCCGCCGTAAGTTGATTAAACAAAGCTGATTTACCGGCGTTAGTGTAACCAACAATTGAAACCGACGCTTTATTGGTTACCCTTCTAAGGTTTCTTTGTTGACGGCGTTGCTTTTGGATTTTATTTATTTCTTTTTTTATCTTCGAAAGTTTTGACCTGACAAGTCTTCTGTCAGTTTCTATTTGTGTCTCTCCAGGACCCCGGGTTCCTATTCCTCCGCCAAGGCGTTCTAAATGGGACCATTGACCGGCTAATCTTGGTAAAAGGTATTCGGTTTGGGCTAGATCAACTTGAAGTTTACCCTCCCTAGATCTAGCGCGCTGGGCGAAAAGGTCGATGATTAAAGCCGTTCTATCTATTACTTTAACTTGTAGTTTTTCTTCGAGGACTTTTTGTTGCGAAGGACGAAGTTCATCATCTAGAATGACGATTTTTATTTGATTATGTTTTACATGACCAACTATTTCCATTAGCTTGCCTTTGCCAACGTACGTAGGTTGGGAACCATGGATTTTTTGAGTTACTGTAATGACTGGGTTGGCTCCTACAGATCTTGCCAGTTCCGCTAGTTCAAACATAGACTCGGATAGGGGCCACTTATCGGGATTATCGCGTTTTTCAACGCCGGCGAGTAGAGCTTTTTCAGGGGTTGGCTTTGTGATAAATGAATTTTTACCGGGCATTAATACTATTTAATTAACCTTTTATCCTAAATTGTGACAGCCTTCTTAGTCCTTCATCGATTTGATCGTCAGGTATGGTTAAAGAAAGCCGAATGTACCCTTCACCTCCCAGTCCATATCCGTTACCAGGGGTAACGACTACATTGACCTGTTCTAATAGATCTGAGGCGAATTGGGAAGAAGAATATCCTTTAGGAACAGGTGTCCATATATACAACCCCGCCTTTGGTGGATTTGTATGGACTCCTATTTGGTTTAATACTGAAACCACTTTATCTCTGCGTTTTCGGTAGATTTCATTGTTCGAATTTATCCACCCCTTTGATAAATGTAAGGCTGTTATTCCCATTTGTTGAATTGCTTGTGGTAGACCCGAATCTATATTAGATTTGACCCGCATCAAAGCATTTACCATTTCGCTGTTACCTACTGCCATTCCAACTCTCCAACCGGTCATGTTTGCGGTTTTTGATAATGAATGGAACTCCATACAAACATCAATGGCCCCATTCACCTGAAGAACGCTTGGTGCTACATACCCGTCATAAGTTACCTCCGTATAACAAGCGTCGTGAAGTAGGGCTATGTCAAATTCTTTACAAAAAAGGACTAAATTTTCAAAATATTCCAAATTTGCGGTAGCTCCAGTAGGGTTATTTGGATAGTTTAACCAAAGGACTTTCGCCTTTTTTGCCACATCTGTAGGTATATCTGTAGGGTCTAAAAGATAACCATTTTCCTGCCTTAGTTGCACCATATGGCACTTACCCCCAGCGAACATTGTTCCTATTTCGTACACCGGATAAGCGGGATCAGGAGATATGGCAATATCTCCGGGATCGATGAAACACAATGCCGCGTGGGCAATTCCCTCTTTAGCACCTATCAGGTTAATGATTTGAGTTTCTGGATCCAAATTCACCCCGAATCTTTTTTTATAGAATTCTGATATATTTTTCCTTAATACTGGTAGCCCTTCGGATTCTGGGTATCTGTGGTTGATTTTATTATCGGAAGCACTTTTTAGTGTCTCAATGACTGAATTAGGGGTAGGTATATCGGGATCGCCTATACCAAATGATATAACGTCTATACCTTGTGCTTTTTTTTCTGCAATTGCTCTAGAAATTTGAACGAACAGATATGGTGGTAAATTTTTGACTCGTTTAGCTAATTCCATTTAGTTGCTCCACATAAAAATAGTGATATTTTACTCAATCTGGCCAGGATCCAGTGAAAGTTTCAATTGCTGGTCCTTCTAGATAAATTTCTTCATCTTCATCCCAAGAAATACTTAGTTCCCCACCATCTAAAAAGACTTTAACATCGTCATCTACTAGACCCAGGAATCTGGCTGCGGCCGCCGATGCGGTAGAACCTGTTCCTGATGATAGAGTTTCCCCTGCCCCTCGTTCGAAAATTCTTGCCCTTATTGTATTACGATCAATGACATTCACAATCTCGAAATTTATTCTATTAGGGAAGGTTTTATGGGTTTCTATAATTGGACCTATTTCGGTTAAAGGAAACTTTGCAACATCCTCTTGAATTATCGTCACAGCATGGGGATTTCCGATGGACAGGCATGTAAGAGATATTTTTTTTCTTTTTACTGTAATTGAGAAGTTGTTTTCTGTTTTTAATATTGGTATTTCTTTTGGATCATATTGTGCTTTTCCCATCCCAACTTTTGCTGATACTACTTTACCATTAGAATATGAGGGCCACACCGATCTGACTCCTCCTCCTGTTTCTATAGATAGTTTGTTATTGTTTGGTAAAGCTATTTTTTTATCTATGACAAATTTGGTAAAAAGTCTAATCCCATTCCCGCTCATTTCGGCTTCACTTCCATCTGGGTTGTATACACGCATGCGTATTTGGGCGTGGGTTGAATTTTGGACTAACACAATGCCGTCTGAACCTACGCCAAAAGCAGGTTTACTCATTTCAATGGCAATTTTGGACCAATTGAGATCTTTGTCTCGCCCATCGATGGCAATATAATCGTTGCCTGCTCCTTGAAGTTTTGTAAATTCTATTGCCACTTTTTACCTGAGTTATTAAGTTTCTTTTAAGTTTTGGTACTGAGTATATTTTAGATATACTATTCCGAATTCAAAAAGTCAATTATATGTTTCATACTATAGAAATGACCATACTTTGGTCATAACCTGTTTTTGCGTTTCTATTGAATTATTTGAATAGTTAAACCAAACGATTCGTTCGTCTTCTTGTTTAAACCAATTATTTTGATGTCGGACTAAACGGTTGGTAGAAATAGTTGTACGTTTAATGGCTTCATTTAGGTCATACTCCTTGTTTATAAAAGCAATCAATTCTTTATAGCCTATACATGTAAACACAGGAGCATTAGACGGAAGATCAATATTTAACAAAGTTTTAACTTCATTGAGGAATCCTTTTTTCATCATTTGTTCTGTCCGGATAGCAATTTTTTTGTGTAACGTTGGTCTTTCAACATGTAGACCTATAATTAGTGCATCCCAAGTAGGTAGAGATTTTTTATCACCAACTGAACCGTGTTTAGCTTTTTCAATTGCTCTAATTATTCGTCGTTTATTTTTTCGGTCAACGGGGAATAAGGAATTTGGATCGAAATGTTCTAATTGTTTGCATAAATCGTCTAATGTCAATTTCGATAGTGATTCCCTCAAATCGTAATCTGGCGCTGTATCATCGAGTTCCCAACCTTCGTACAAAGCCCAAATGTATTGACCCGTTCCGCCTACAATGATCGGGACCTTGCCTTTCTTCAAAATATTGGAGATAGTTTTGTTTGCTGTAGTTAAATATTCACGTAAGTTATACTGTTCAGTTGGCGATTTAATGTCTATCAGGTGATGAGGAACCTGAGAAAGTTGTTTTGGAGTCGGCTTAGAAGTTCCTATATCCATATTTTTGTAAACGAGGCGTGAATCAGCATTTACTATTTCCCCGTTTACCCTCAAGGCTATATTTATAGCTAAATTGCTCTTCCCTGCTGCAGTCGGACCTACGATAAAAAGGACCTTTTTGTTAGACAAATTTGTAGTCTGTCCTTTCTAGTAACAGTAAATATCTATTATTTTTAGAAATTTTTGCACATCTAAACTTTCCCCTCCTATAAGGGCCCCCTTTAAACCAGGAATTTCTTTGTACATAGCAATATTTTTTGGAGTAACACTGCCTCCGTATACTATAAATGGCTCAGCTTTGGGATTAAGTTCGATCATTACATCGTTTATTACATCCACGGCTGTGTTTATATCGTCAATATCGGCACTGTTACCTGTTCCAATGGCCCAAATAGGCTCATAAGCCACAATTAAATTTTCCCAAAAAGTAAAATTGTCGAGGCTTTTATATAATTGATTACGTAGATAGGTTGCTTGAAGTGTTTTTGTCCTTGCTTCTAGAGGTTCCCCAACACACAGTATTGGGTTTAATCCAGCGTCACCTACTAACTTTATTTTTTTTGCAATAATCTCATTTGATTCGCAAAATATTGTTCTGCGTTCTGAATGTCCTACTATGACAAACGCTACAATTTCTGGCAACATATGAACTGATACTTCACCAGTGAATGAACCATCGAGATATTGTGATACATTTTGAGCTCCTAACCTGATATCAGTATCAGCAGTATTTTGGGACATTTCACTTAGATAAACTGTTGGCGGACAAACCACTATTGTGGCTTCCTTTTTTGGCATATCCTCTTTCAATTTTATGATATATGGTAACCATTCTATTGCCGGAACATTCATTTTCCAATTTGCGATAAGAATAGGTTTTTTACGATTAAAAATTTTTGAACAAATCATCTTTCTAAAGCCACTATACCGGGCAATGATTCTCCTTCTAAGAATTTTAATGTTGCCCCACCACCTGTAGATACGTGAGTAAATCTTTCAACTAGGTTAGCTTTGTTTATTAGATCGGCGGTAGAACCACCGCCTGCAACTGTAGCCGCTTTACTTCGGGCGATGGATTTGCCTATTTCATAGGAGCCGTTAGAAAAATTTGGATACTCATATATCCCTAAAGGTCCATTCCATAATATTGTATTTGATCTGCCGATAATCATTTTGTAACGTTCGATGGTTTTTGGCCCAATATCGACTATTAGGTCGTCGGATGCTAGGTCATTATCAGATTTTAGCGTACCGATGGAGGCTTGAGAAATAGTTTTTGAGGTTATCACGTCAGTGGGTAATTCAATATTTTGGCAAGATTTCAATATACGGGTTGCTATGTTCACCTCTTTTTTTTCTATTAAAGTACTGCTAATCATTTTTTTTGACGCTATCAAAAAGGCTGTAATCATACCTCCCCCTATCAATATTGAATCACATAAAACTGAAAGATTCTCTATTACCCTTATTTTGTCCGCGATCTTTGCGCCTCCTAGGATCGCAACAAATGGTTTTTTAGGTGTTGTAATCACTTCGTTTAACGATTTTATTTCCTTTTGCATGAGAAATCCGGGGTACGCGGGAAGGTATTTAGTTATTGCCTCTATTGAAGCGTGGGCTCGGTGTGTTGTTCCAAAAGCATCATTTATGTAAACGTCTATATGGTCTGATAAGTTCCTTGCAAATGAATCGTCGTTCGTTTCCTCCCCCTTGTCGAAACGAACGTTTTCTAACAAACACAATTCGGAGGGTCCCATACGTTTTATAATGTTAACCGTTTTGGTTCCAGTTGGCCCATATCCTTTTACTATAGGTACTTTTATCAAACTTTCAAGATACAACCTTATCTTCTCGACCGTCAATGTTCGCCTTCTTTGACCGTCAGGTCTTCCTAAATGTGAACACAAAATCGTTTTGGCACCATTTTCTTTGAGCCACAAAATTGTGGGAAGGGATGCTACTATTTTGGAATCATCTACTATACGACCATTGAATATAGGTACGTTAAAATCGACTCTTAAAAGTACTGTTTTATTTGAAACAACAGATTTGGTTAACGCTTTCAATTTTATGTTTACGTGTTGAATAACTTGCCTGTGAAAGTTTCCAATGAACGCAGATCAAGTTGCTCTATATGACTATCAGAAAGCATTTCTTTAGATTTCCCTAACAAATGGGCTATGGATTCTGTTGTTTGATCTATAGCTCCGGATTCTGTAGCTATTGATTTAACTTCCTCTAAGTCTTTATTTGAAAGGATTCGTTTGGAGTATATTTCACCCATCCTTCTCTTTAATTTCAGGTTATCAGATTCCAAAACGTACGAAAGAGTGAGGTTTTTTTTCTTTGTTAAAATCTTACCAATGACATCGGCTTTTGCGGTAGCACTCGAGTTTATCACTTCTAAATCACGTTTTATTAATATTGCGGCGCCTAAGTAACTTCCATATTGAAAAAAGGATTCTTCTAATTTGGTATTTGAAGGGGTAGACATTATCCCTAATTTTGCTGCACAACCAAATAGACCAGATCCTTTTCTTTTTGCAATATTAAGACAGTCTTGTGGGCTAAAAAGAATACGGTCTTGTAAGTTAATCTCCAAAAATTCCGCTTCACATAGAGATAAAATGGCAAGGTCAATAGTTCTCACAGCGTTCATGATGAAATTAGGGTCATGTTTTTCTTGATTCATTTGCAACAATACTAGGCGTGCAAGGGCATGCAGACCGTCACCGGTGTTTATGGCATGAGCTGGTCCCCATTTCCACCATAGTGAGGGCCGATCCCCTGATTCAGTGTTACCGTCTTGAACATCGTGGTGAACTCTTATGAACTGCTCCAATAAAATAACTGAAATAGCGAAATTAATGGCAACGTCTTTATTTCCATTGAACAACTCACAAATTTCTAAAACAAATTCAGCGAGTTGAAAATCTGTACGGATGTTTGTTTGATTTGTGTCGGGGGAAGTTTCAATACCTAACTGAAATTCCATTATACGATACAAATCCGTATCTCTTTGAGTAAGAAATTTGGACAATTTTTTTGTGAGAAGTTTTTTATCAGATTCAAACATGATTTAGGAATTTTTTATTTTCTAATTTATATACTCGTTGATTTCAGATGTTGATATTTCCCCTTCTCGGACAACAACAAAAGGATCTTTTGTAAAATCTAAAACAGTAGAAGGTGATGTGGCCAAACCACAATTGAGATCAAATATTGCGTGCAGATCGCTACCGATGTCCTCAAAAACCTTTATTGAAGTTTTGTGTGGTGAATTTCCAGTTTTATTTGCACTGGTTCCGGTTAGGGGAAATCCGCACATTGATATTAAAGATAGCGCTTCACTATGATCTGGTAAACGGACACCAACAGTTCCTGTATTCCCTGTAATATTTGTTGGGATTTTACTGTTTGATTCTAGGATTATAGTCAATGGTCCAGGCCAGTATTTTTCCATTAGACTTGATGCTTTGTATGGAATAGTTTTGGTTATTTCAACGACTTGGTTAATATTTGCGACTAATACTGGTATTGGGGTTTTACTGGCTCGACCTTTTATTGTAAATATTTTTGATACAACATCTGCATTTGTTGCGTCAACTCCTATGGCAAAAAATGTATCAGTGGGGAATGCAATCACTTTGTTTTTAGAAATTGCTTCAACCAAATTATGTATGTTTTTTGTTAAGTAAGCCATACCCGATTGTTCCGTAAGAGGCGTAAGTTCCTTTTTTATCTCTGTAGTTTTTGGTTAAATAGATATTTTAATGGTTTATTGCTATAAGGATATCTCGTAACAAAACAAAATGGTAAAATCGGATTCTGATTCTAGGCGTGTTTCTGCTTCTGACGACATTGAAGTTGGAGCTTATTTAGAGATAGCTGGTCGACATAGAATATTGGGCGATTCTCCCCCGTTGCCCATAAATGAAGAAACGATTTTAATAGTTGATTTTGGTTCCCAATACAGCCATTTAATTGCCAGACGGGTACGTGAGGCAAACGTGTATTGTGAAATTGTTCAAATAGATGATGATCCAGGCAAATTTAATCAACGAGACATAAAAGGGATTATTTTATCCGGTGGTCCAAATAGTGTTTATGATGAAGGAGCTCCGTTAGCAAAAAGCTGGGTTTACAATTTTGGAGTTCCCATTTTAGGTATTTGCTATGGGATGCAATTACTTGCTCATCAACTTGGAGGTACAGTCGCAAGTGGGACTGTCCGTGAGTACGGTCACTCCGTAATACTTCAAAATGGTAAAGATGAGTCTTTATTCAAAGATTTGAACAATGAAATTCCCGTTTGGATGAGCCATGGTGACCGTATTGACGAATTACCTCCGGGATTTAAATCGATTGCCTATACTGATAATTCTCCGATAGCTGCAATGGCCGATTTAAAAAATAATTTATTTGGAATACAATTTCACCCAGAGGTCGCGCACACGCCAGATGGTTCCAATATTATAAAAAACTTTTTGTTTGTTATTTGTGGGGTTGCTGGAAATTGGACTCCTCAGAATTTCGTTAATGATTCAATAACGAGAGTTAAGCAACGTGTAGGTAGTGGAAAAGTAATTTGCGCCCTGTCTGGAGGAGTAGATTCTACCGTTGCCGCATCGATTGTGCATAAAGCAATTGGAAATAGATTGATTTGTATATTTGTTGATAATGGTCTAATGCGTAAGGGAGAAGGAGAGCGAGTTAAAAATATTTTCGCCAAAGGTCTTGGAGTTAAGTTACGGTATATAAATGCGTCAAATAGATTTGTTTCCGCATTGAAAGGAATTATAGATCCTGAAGAAAAAAGAAAAATTATAGGTGAGACGTTTATCAAAATATTTGAAGAAGAAGCAGAGGATATAGGAGATGTTGATTATTTGGTTCAAGGTACATTGTACCCCGATGTTATTGAAAGTACTTCTCATGACACTAGAGCTGCACATAAAATCAAGACGCATCATAATGTTGGTGGACTGCCCGAAAAAATGAATCTTAAGTTGATAGAACCTCTGCGTTTTTTGTTTAAAGACGAGGTAAGGAAAGCGGGATCGGAATTAGGATTAAGCGATCAATCAATTAACCGCCAACCTTTCCCAGGTCCAGGGCTAGCGATAAGGATAATTGGGGAAGTAACCAATCCTAAACTTGAAATACTTAGGAATGTTGATTGGATAGTCGTGAATGAAATAAAGAAAGCAAATTTATATGATAAAACATGGCAGAGTTTCGCAGTTCTTACTGATATAAGAACGGTTGGGGTCATGGGTGACAAAAGAACATATCAATATGTGGTTGCACTTAGGGCTGTAAATAGTTCTGATGCTATGACAGCTGATTGGTCTCGTTTGCCCTATGATACTATCGCAAGCATTTCAACGCGAATTGTAAATGAAGTAAGCGAAATAAACCGAGTGGTTTATGATGTAACGAGTAAGCCCCCTGGGACTATAGAGTGGGAATGACAACTTGAAAGTTTTAGTGGTTGGATCTGGGGGTAGAGAACATGCTTTGGGAAAAAAGCTTCATTCCAGTACGCAAGTGAAAGAGCTGTATTTCGCTCCTGGCAATCCTGGCACCTTTGAAATTGGTAAGAATATTGATGTTGAAGCGAACGATATCAATGGATTAGCTAATTTTGCCGAAAAATTCAATATTGACTTGACTGTAGTTGGTCCTGAGATACCACTTGTTGAAGGTATTTCGGATGTGTTTAAAAAAAAGCAACTTAATATTTTTGGTCCCAGTTCCCGTGCAGCAAGAATAGAAGGGTCTAAATCCTGGGCTTACAAACTGATGGAAAAATATTCAATCCCGACGGCTAGATCAGAAGTTTTCGATAACTATACCGAGGCAAGAAATTATTTAGGGAGCCAACCGGATGGATCCCTGGTGGTAAAAGCTGATGGATTAGCAGCAGGTAAAGGAGTTTTTGTATCAGATGATCCCAAGGTTCTTCAAAATGGTCTCAAAAATTTGATGGAAAACCATTCTTATGGAAAAGCAGGAGACCGTGTTGTTCTTTCAGACAGATTAATAGGTCGAGAAATTAGTGTCTTTGGGTTTGTAAGTGGTTCGAAAGTCAGTAGTTTAATACCAGCGTGTGACTATAAACGCGCATTTGAGGGTGATGAAGGTCCAAATACTGGAGGCATGGGAGCATATTCGGCCCCAAAAATATGGGATTCGAAGCTAGAATTACAGATAAACACTACCATTTTTGAACCAGTTGCTAGAGCATTAGTTGAAGAAAATTGCCCATACTTTGGTGTGTTGTATGCGGGGCTTATGATTACTGACAATGGGCCAAAAGTGATCGAATTTAATTGTCGGTTTGGTGATCCTGAATGCCAGGTGCTGATGCCGCGGATGCAAAGTGATATTTCCAACGTTTTTATGAAAGTTTTATCAAATGATGCGCCAAAACTTCAGATACGTTGGAAATCGACAAATACAATAGGGGTTGTTTTAGTATCCGGAGGGTATCCCGGTAATTATGAAACGGGTACTGAAATTTCTGGGTTACTGGATGCAAGTAACAAAGTGACTATTTATCATTCCGGAACCGATTTCTCTAAAACGGGGAGTATTGTAACGTCGGGTGGGAGAGTTTTAACGGTTGTGTCAGAGTCAGATGATTTAATGGTAGCAAAAGCTGAGTGCTATCAAGCGATAAAAAATATTTCTTTTTCGGGCATGAGGTACAGGCGTGATATTGCCAATGGGATTGAACAACATTGACTGAACCCACTAAGTTTGTTGTAGCGATAGATTTTGACGATACTCTTGTCACCTCCAATGTTGCACGAACCATACTAAACAAACAATCGGGCAATAATTTCAATAAAGCGTTATCTGACTATACATGTGGGCAACTGACTTTTCGGGAATACCAAGAATCTGCCTTTGTTCAATCTGGTCTAACTATTGGAAACATTAACAAAGCATCGAGGGAAATAGGTGTTATCAGGGAAGGGTTTGAGGAAATAGTAAAATTGATGAAAGAAGTTAACGGCGAAATAATAGTCGTTTCAGCTGGATTGGATTGTTATATCAAACCTGTTTTAACGAAATACGGATTAGATTCCATTGAAATTTTTTCTGTTAAGACCAAATCCGACCATGAAACTCCCATTATTTTCCAATATGATAATATTTCCAACCTTTGTAAAGGCGATTGGGCAGTATGTAAATGCTCTGTTATCCAACGATTAAGGGATAAGCACAAAAAGAATGCGAGAATAATGTTTATAGGTGATGGTAGTTTGTCTGATAAATGTGCATCTTTACAATGTGATTATGTTGTAGCTACTGGTAGATTGTCCGAAATGTTGGACAATATGGGCATTGATCATATTAAGTTTGAAGATTCATTTTCAGCGATAATAGAAGATATAAAGCATGTTGTGTTTAATGATGGAGTACGAAAGTGATAGATAGATATACTAGGCCTGCCATGAGGAAAATATGGTCTGATGAACAAACATTTGAATTATGGTTACGCATTGAAATTGCCGCATGCGAAGCCTGGGCAAAAGAGGGCGTTATTTCTAGTGAAGAGATGGCAAGTATTCGTCAGGCAAAATTTAATAAAGAAGCTTACGACAAATGGTTTGATACGACAAAGCACGATGTCATAAGTTTTATAAGAGCAATTTCAGAAGATTTAGGTAAAGAAAAACGGTGGATACATTATGGATTAACATCTAGTGATATCAAAGATACAGCTTTAAGTATCCAATTAAAAGATTCATGCCTCTTATTACTTGATGGTTTGAACACACTGGCTTTATCCCTGAAAAAAAGAGCAATCGAGTTCAAATATTTGCCTTCGATTGGCCGTTCCCATGGAGTGCACGCTGAGCCTATGTCATTTGGATTAAAGTTTGCCTTGTGGTTTTCAGAAATTAATAGGCAAATTACTCGACTTGAATTGGTTAAAAATCATATTTCTGTGGGCATGTTATCTGGACCTGTTGGCACGTTTTCATCCGTACCGCCCACCATAGAAAATACCGTATGCGAAGAATTGGGTTTAAAACCCGCTTTGATTTCCAACCAAATCATTCAACGGGACCGACATGCCTCCTACGTTCAATGTTTGGCGTTAATCGCGGCGACTATGGAAAAAATTTCCACAGAAATAAGAACACTTCAAAGAACGGAAATTCGAGAAATAGAAGAGCCATTTGGTCAAGATGGATACGTTTCGAAAGGCTCTTCATCCATGCCACATAAACGTAACCCTGAATTGTCTGAGAGGATTTGTGGTATATCGAGGTTACTTCGTGGGTATGTTATAACGGCGTTAGACAATGTAGCTTTATGGAATGAACGGGATATATCGCATTCTTCCTCGGAACGGGTTATTTTGCCTGAATCGTCTCTATATTTGGATTATATTATCGATTTGTTAAATGGCATTATTTCTAAAATGACAGTCAATGAACAAAACATTCACAAGAACTTAAACCTTACACAGGGTCTTATTTTTTCTCCAAGAGTTATGTTGAAGCTAGTTGAGTCAGGAATGGACAGAGAAATGGCCTATGATATTGTACAAAAACATTCAAAAAATGCGTGGGAGAATGAAAAAAAACTCAAGGATTTAGTCTTATCAGATAAAAATGTGATTTCAATGAACATAAATCCCAAAGAATTGGATGAACTTTTTGATTATGAATTTTTCCTGAGATACGTCGATAAAATATTCAACAGAGCCAATATAGTTTAATGACAGAAATTGTTTCTGTAGCCCAAACAGATCTTAAATGGCCAAAATATACTGGAAAAGTACGTGATACATATGATTTGGGTGGTGGTTTTTTACTGATTATTTCAACAGACAGAATTTCGGCTTTTGACGTTATTTTCAATGAGCCAGTGCCGGGCAAGGGGGTGATTTTGAATGAGATGTCTAAATTTTGGTTTTCGATAACTGAAGATGTAACACCTAACCATTTGAATAATAAAGATTCACAAACTTTTGAAGAAGGAATTCTCAATTTAATTCCAAAACATCTTGTGGATCGATCTATGATAGTAAAAAAGGCGGAGCGAGTTAATATCGAATGTGTTGTAAGGGGACATATTGCTGGTTCAGCTTGGGAGGAATACGTTAAGGATGGAACTATCAATAAAAATCCTGTAAAGCAAATTCTTCACCCTGGTGATGCATTTTTAGATCCTATTTTTACTCCAACTACCAAAGCGGACGCGGGACATGATCAATCCCTATCTGACGATGAGACCGTTAATTTAATTGGTACTGATTTGTTTAATGCGTTAAAAAGTAAAAGTTTAGAGTTGTTTAATTATGCCTACGAAATCGCTAAATTAAGAGGTATGATTCTAGCAGATACTAAGTTTGAATTTGGTTTTTTAGACGGGGAATTAATACTTATTGATGAGCTTCTTACTCCCGATTCTAGTAGATTTTGGGATGAGAATGAAATTCAATATGGGCAGTTTCCACCCGCTTATGATAAGCAATTTTTGAGACAATGGTTAATGGATAAAGGTTGGAATCAAGAACCGCCGCCTCCGGCTTTACCAAACAAAATTATAATAAAAACTCGAGACAGGTACCTTGAAGCCTATAAACGCATAACGGGCACTGAACTTCAATTGAAGAAAGAGATAACTTGAACGAAAAAAGTGAAAAAAAGGCAGGTTCACGCGCAGCGACAACTAGACCTGATAGTAGACGCGGTATGTCAAAAGGTCAGATTCGTAAAGTGAGACGCGATAGGAGTAGAGCCAGAAAGAACAGACGACGGAACCTGTTAATGTTCGGTGGTATTTTGATAGCTCTTGTTTTTATAGCAGGTTTGGTTGTTTCACCAGGGTTAATTTCAAGAGATACGATGGACGGGGAAGGTAAAGGTGTAAATGAAAGTGGGCACATTGCCTTGGATCCCGATGATGGAAGAGAACATATTGATCCAGAGGGTTACGCGCCTAACAAATATTCGGTTAGCCCTGCTACGTCTGGACCCCATTGGTACGCCAATATTACACCCGCTGGTGTCCCAGCTCCAGCTAGATGGGGAGTTTATGACAAAATACTTCCTGATGAAGTTTTGACTCACAATTTAGAACATGGTGGAATTGGGCTCCATTACGATTGTCCGGAAGGTTGTGAAGAGTTAATCAACTCGCTTAGGGATATTGTTCCAAGAAACCCTTCTTTTTATATCGTTTCACCCTACCCTTCACTGGAAAAACGTGTTGCTATTACAGCTTGGCGTCACCACTTGTATTTGGATGAATTTGATAGAGATCAAATTATTAAATTTATAGAGGAATACATTGACCGTGCGCCGGAAAGTGTTCCATCGGATCCATGGTAGAAAATTATAAAGTAAAAGTGCATGTCACGTTAAAAGAGACAATTAACGATCCGGAGGGAATTACCATTCACCGGGCTTTAAAGCGCTTGGGGTTTGAGGAAATCGAATCGGTTCGATCTGGGAAATATTTTGAAATTATTGTTGATTCACTTGATGAACAATTGATCGATCGTAAGGTCAACGAAATGTGTTCTAATCTTTTGGCGAATCCGGTTATTGAGCAATATCACTATTCATTTGAGAAGAATATCACGAACTAATAGTTCCTTTTGTGCTAGATATTTGAGTTGGGGCTTTTTCATCAATGGTCACTGCCGTTCTTAGAGCTCTAGCGAAAGCCTTGAAAGCGGATTCAATGACATGATGTTCGTTGGAGCCATTGAGCACTTTTACGTGTAGACAAAATTTACCTTCGATAGCCATAGATTCAAAAAAATGCCTAGCTAAGTCTAATGGAAATTCACCAATATTGTTGTTACCGCCCATATCTATAACCGCATATCCCCTCCCGCTCATATCTATAGCAACCCGTGTTAATGCCTCGTCAAGAGGACAAGTTTGGTCTGCCATTCTAATGATTCCACGTCTGTCTCCTAAAGCTTTGGAAATAGCTCTCCCTAAGGCGATGGCGGTATCTTCAATGGTGTGATGAGTACCAGTTTCTAAGTCCCCTTTAGCCGTGACACTGATATCAATGAGACCATGTTTGGAAATCTGTTCAAGCATGTGTTTTAAAAACCCAACATCGGTTTTAATATCGTATTGTCCCGTTCCGTCTATGTTGAGGGATACGGATATAGTGCTTTCATTCGTACTTCGATCAACTGTGGCTTTTCTCAATGTTTTTAACCAATTTATGAATTATTTTCCCAATAATTAGAAATGCTATCTTACTTGCTCAAGAAATAACAATATTTTTAAGAGCGCCCAACAGTCGATCTGTTTGTTCTGGAGTTCCCGAACTTATCCTTACACATTTTGAAAGTAAAGGATCTGAAAATGTTCTAACAAAAATTCCTTCTGAAACAAGTTTTTTATAAACATCTGAACCGAACATATTTTCAAAATGACATAACAAAAAATTTCCGTGCGAAGGATAGTAATTAATTTTGGGACGGTATCGTTTTACAAATTTTTCTAATATTGTTCGTTGCTCAAGTAGGTTTTTCACGTTTAACAGGATATCGCCACGATAATTTAAAGCTGTAATTGCCGCGATCTCCCCAGCTACATTTATATTGTAGGGTTGTTTAATCGCCATTAAAATATTTGTTAAATCAGGGGAACTTATCGCATATCCGACTCTTAGTCCGGCTATACCAGCCCATTTACTGAATGATCTGAGTATTATGAGATTGTCGTATTCTTCAGTTAGGTTTGCAAGAGAATTGTTTGAAAATTCAAAATAAGTTTCATCGACTACCAGTAAAATTCCAGAATCTAAAATCTCTATCGCCTCAGATTCCGATAATAAATTTCCAGTAGGATTATTTGGGGATGCTATAAATATTATTTTTGAAGTATTGGAATGCTCTATGATTCTTTCTAAATCTATTGCCCAATCATGCTTTCTTGGTATCGAAATTAATTTAGCACCGGCTAATTTTGCAGAAAAGCTATACATACCGAAAGTAGGATTACAATCTAGTACCATATCGCCTGGTGAAACAAATAACCTCATTAAGAGATCAATTATCTCATCACCACCCGCCCCGGCCATTAAACGTTCTTCTGGTTGATCAGTATAATCGCTGAGGGCTTTCCTTAATGTCGTCTGGTTAGGGTCTGGGTATAAATGAAGATCAATTCTTTGTAATGATTGTTTTATCTTCTCATTTGCGCCGTATGGGTTTTCATTTGCGTTCAGTCGGATTACAGATTTAATATCTTTACCCGAATGTTCTGACATTTGTGCTGTTGTGATTACCCCTTGATAGGTGTTATTTGAACGTAAGTGAGGTTGAATTCTGGATAAGAAGTTATTTTTTTTACTCACCGATAAATTCCTTTAGCCTAAGCCTTAATGAAGTTGCGTGGCCATCTAATCGTTCTTCATCAGCAATTACAGCTGCGGACTCGGCCAATCTGACGAAAGTTTCACGGGTGAGATTAAGGAACGGTGTTGTTGTCACAAAATCTTTGGATGATAAGGCAGAATTGTACTTGGCAGTCCCAGCCGTTGGCATTACGTGCGAAGGGCCAGCGATGTAATCAGCGATTACTTCACCTGAGGTTTCCCCAATAAATAGCCCGCCGGCTTTTACGCATCTATCAGCTATATACTTTTCATTATCAGTAGTGACGCACAAATGTTCGGGAGCTACAGCGTTCGCTATCGATATAGCTTCATCTGGGTTACTGACTATAAAACAAACTCCTTGCTCCTCAATTGATTGTTTTGAAATATTTTTCCTTGGAAGAGTTTTTAATTGGTCATACATAATTGTCATTATACTTTCAGCAGCATTACTACCTATAGAAACCAGAATGGGCACAGCCATTTTGTCGTGTTCTGATTGGGCTAATAGGTCCGAGGCGGCGATTTTGAAATTGGAATAATCATCTACAATTAACATGGTTTCTGTCGGTCCATAAACTCCGTCTATACCAACATCGCCGAAGACAGCTTTTTTTGCTTCCGTTACCCAAACGTTACCTGGTCCGCATATGAAGTCAACGGGTTCAATAGACTCGGTACCGTAAGCCATAGTAGCGATGGCTTGGGCACCTCCGATCGTGTATATTTCGTCAGCTCCTGCTAAGGTGGCGCATCCTATAAGGTTAGGATTTTTACTTGGAGTTATTACTACTATCCTGTTTACTCCTGCAACAACGGCTGGCGTTATCGTCATTATAGCCGTGGAGAGTAATGGCGCTGTTCCACCTGGTACGTAAGCAGCGATTGACTCAATAGGAGTTACTTTTTCCCCAAATTCTCCAGTGGTGTTTTTCCATGATTTTGGTAATGTTTTGGTTTGGAAATCTGTTACTCTTTGAATTGATGTTTCCAATGATTTTCTGATTTTTGTATTTAGCGATTTCAATTGCAACGTACACTCGTCAGCTGGCACTAGAAACGATTCTGGACAATTACCATCAATTCTTTCCACTACTCTCCTCAACCCAACGTCCCCTTCGCTTTTTATTATTTCTATTAATTTATTGACAAATGTTTTGGGAGGAATTTTGTTATTAAATAACCCATTACCGTCTGATGCCAGGTTTGTAAGGTTGCGAGACCTTAGTATTGGAACGTAATTGAGAGATTCATCCAATCCTGTTATTTTTTTCATTAGACTTTACTCCGGTATTCGATTAGGTCGTGTAGTAAAGTTTTTATAGGGTCACGAGTAGTTTGGCTAGTTGATTTGATATCAGTAACATTTTGTTTAGAATTCAAATAAGATTGAACGTACTTTATAATCATTTTAGTTATTTCAAGTTTTTGTTTCTCTGCTGCCAGCAATTTTTTGTTGGCTACCAATATTGCGTTAGAATTTAAAACAATGCCGTCGTTCAGCGGTCTTAGGTTATTTGCTTTTAATGTTGTACCTGATGCGGAAATATCAGCTATTAAGTCGGCATACCCCATTACTGGAGCCGCTTCTAAGCCTCCAGAAACATTAACTATTGAAAAATAGTTTATTCCTTTCTCATTGAGGAAACGCTTCACAAGTCTTTTGTATTTTGTAGCTATTCGCATGTATCTTCCTTTAGCCCTAAATTCTAACGAGAGATCAGCGAGATCTTTTGTAGAAACAATGTCTAGCCAAAAATCTGGAACTGCGATGACTAAATTTGCTCCTCCGAATTCGAGGTTACCAATAATAGAAGTTGAATCGCCCTCTTCGAGTCGGGTTTCAAAAAATCTGTCTTTTCCTACTATGCCAAGGTCGGTCGTTTCTTGGTCAATTTGTATAGGGATATCGGATTGGCGCTGGAACAACACTTGGACGCTGGGCAAACTTGGTATCGTAGCTATATACTTCCTTGCACTTGCCCTTTGTATTTCAAGCCCAGAACGCATAAGGATATTTTGAGACCCCTCGAATAAGGCACCAGAGGAGGGAATCGTTAATCGTAAAACAGTCATTACTTTTCTACGACGGCACCACTTGAATTGATGTATAAAACTTGTCGGTTTTCAGACGAAGAAATTCCTGTATAATCAATTTCACAAGCAATTCCCTTCCTTCTTAAAGATTCTGAGTACTTTATCATTTCTGGTATAGCCGAAGAACCTGATGGTCGAATTATTATAGGTTCTTGTTTTTCTAAACTAATGTTACTAATATTCATTATCTTGTTAAAATCGAACGCAAATCCGCGAGCGGGAATATCCTTGAAACCCAGATCTCTTGATAAACCATCGTACCTGCCTCCACCACCGATTATTTCATTATCAGACCCAGCCTTAATGTCGAAAACCATTCCAGAATAATAACCAACGTCTCGTACTAATCCTAAGTCAACTGTTATCTGGTTTTTTGGAACACCCATTACGGAAATCAAACCAACAAGTTCTTCTAGCATAAGAATTTTTTTGAAAGATAGCTTGTGATCTTTCCAAAGACCTTTCAAATCTTTAACTGCTTCTTCGATATTTCCTCTTACATTAATTGTATCTGCTATAAGGTTTAAGGCGTCTTTAAAAGACGATATCTTGTCTGTACCGTTGGATTTGTTTGTTAGTCTCTTAATAATGTCTTCTGATGTTCGCGTATATGAATTGTTTTCAAGTTCAAATGATTGGCTTAATTTTTCAAGTTTTTTTAGCCTGTTTTCTAAGCTATCTTTTTTTTCAATAGGAATATTTTCGTTTGTTTTACTAATTAATCCCAATTGAACTGCCTGATCAAGGACAGAGTTCTTCCCTCTACTTTTTATGTCTTTGATTTTTTCTAAAAGAAACATTTTTGAAAGATCTGATAAATCGAAATGATTTGCTATTAACCAAATGATTCCCACGTCTCCAATGACTATGTTTACTTGTTTGGAACTTACTTTTTTTAAAGAGTTATAAGCCAGTGAAACTATTTCAGAATCAGCTATAAAGCTGTCATTTCCTACGAATTCGGCACCGTATTGATTAAATTGCCTTGGCAGATCGGAGAATGTGTCACCTGGTTTGGAGTATCTAAAAACGGGACCAAAATAGCATATCCGCGCGGGAACCTTAACATCAGGATCAGAAAGAGCGTACCTTATTATTGCAGACGTAAATTCTGGTCTTAAACATGTTTCGTAACCTCCAGGGTCATTGAACTGATATAGGCGGCTGGATATAGCACCTCCTGATTTCCGCAAAAATAAGTCTGCTTTTTCCAATATAGGTGTATCGGCCGACCTGTAACCATTTAGCTCCATAAAGTTGTTGAACTTCCGAAGAATGGTAAAGGTTAAATTTATAGATTCCTGGGAAGTATCTACCATATTGGGCAGGCGATTAACTTGATTGTAAAACGACATTGTTCTTAACTAATCTGCTTTTGACATCAATAAATTTAGAAAACTTTTATCAATTTTATCCCAAGTTGCATTGGCTTACAGCAGTAAGAAAGAGAGAGTTGAAGCGAACTGATGCATTAGATTTATTTTACATACCTCACTCTATTAGAGAGAATAATAGGCCTAATCGAAGCCCCAAACCTTAGCAGCAGTTTGTCCCATAACTTTATTTTGATCCTCAATTGAACGAAAAATTTCGTGGTGCTTGATGCCATTTAGTGCATTCTTGTATCCCTCTCTTCCAGCACATGGAGGAAAGTCACTGCCCCACATCATTCTGTCAGCACCGAATTTTTCGTATGCCATTTCTATAAATGGCGGTATTTCTTCGAATTTAAGCGATGGCTGTAAAACTTTAGGTCTTTTGGAGAATTCCCCAAGGCCGGGTATTTTAATGGAAGCATTTTGGAATACTGAACATTCCAAGGCCGATTTATATAAAGTATACGGGTGAGGTAAAAAACCGACTCCCGCCAAGTGTTCCATAATAATTTTGGTTTCAGGACATTTTTCGATTATGTTTTTGAAATTGTTAGAAGCAAAAAACTCCACTGTTCCATGGTAACTTATCACCATTTCCAGATCGCCGGCTGCTCTAATGAATTCTTCGCTTTGAACACCCAAAAACATTTCATTATTGTTAAGCCGTATCCCGCTTACGCCATCGGATTTAAGTTGCGATAATTTTTGAATAGGGTTGGATTCATTTGGATTCACAATACCACAAACTTTGAATGTTTTTGGATATTTGCTGGCGGCCTTTATTAGATATGAATTATCAAAAACTCCTCTGTGTTGAATCAACACGGCTTTAGATACGCCGTTAGTCTTCATCTGATACAACAGCACATCTAAAGGTTCGAACCAGTTTAGCCCCGCGTGGCAATGGGTGTCTATTATCATGGGATGTTAACTCACGTGAAAGGGGTTTTGTTTGTTCTTTGGGAGATAGTCGGTAAAAACACCGGCTCTAATGTTAGCGGTAATCGTTTGTCCGGCTTTTACGGGCAATGTGGTTCCATTTTTTTTCGCCTGTTCATATCCGACGTTGTCCCAACTAGTACAAGGTTCCAATCCTGCGTTGTAGCAACGACCATACCAGGGGTATCCATATCCTCCACCAAAATTTCTCCAGTACCATAAGTATTTGAATATTTCTTTTGGAAATTCTACTCCCCAGGTAAGTTTGTTACTTGAATTGGTGACGGCATACCAGCCGTCCTCAAAGTTTGTCATATATGCCATGTCCAATGATCGATCAGATTTTCCTGGAATGTTACGAAAATCTGATGTACTTCCATCTTTCAACGGAACGTAGGGCCAGGGACCCTTAAAATTTGGAGTTAGTTTCGATGAAGGGTCTATATCTTCAGGATGACTAAGGACGTCACACTTTGGTAAGGTGAGTGAACATTCGTCAGACAAAAAAGATCCGCCGATTGCAATATGTTCCAACCAAACCATATCTAAGTCTTGTTCGGCCAAATTGTTCACGACTTGCTTTACGTTTATGAAACTTTGTCCGGAAATGATGCTGACAGTTTTTCTTATTTCAAACGGGCTTCTTACGCTCCGGCCGAGAAATTCGACTTCACATTTCTCCGGAGAGTCATTTGTTATACGTATGTCCCACGGGACAGTGTTTACATCACCATGGATTCCAAAGTCCGCTCCGTAGTATTTACCGGGGTAACCACCGTAAGGTAAAACAGACTGCCACCCTCCTTCATAATAGTCTAACCATACAGAGGCGGGATCACCAGTTGGTGGTGTTGTTAATTTTGGATTTCGGATTCCCCAAGGTGTTCGGAACATAAATTCAGTATCTGTCGGCTTATATACAAAACTGGAAATATCTGCGCCTTTGTCTGCAATTATCAAGATTCTTATCGACTCGTTTTCTATAATCACAGTGCGGAGCCCTCTAAACGTCCAAGCATCAGAAATCCTACATCCCCACGTTCGTTCATTTTGATAATACATTAAATTTACCTTGAGCCATTTCTCAGTTACATCTGTTTAAAGTTTTGGATCTACCAATATTCTGTAAATATCTTTATTTTTAGTTAGCATCCGATTAAATCCCTCATTTATAACATTAGAAAGAGGGACTACGTCTGAAATTAAAGGCTTCAGCTTTATTCGACCATCGCCTATTAATTTTATGGCATGTGCAAGATCTCCTGGAGAAGTTGCAACAGATCCTAAAACTTTTTTTTCCTGTCCGACAATTTGGTTAAAGTCGAAATGTGGTTTTTTTGAATAAATACCAACTAAAACTACAGTTCCGCCCCGTTGACATATACTTATGGCAATTTCAGGTGTATTTCCGGCACCTGCCGTTTCAAAAACAATAGCTGGTCCGATTCCATCAGTTAATTCCTTTATAGGTTCGTCAAGGGGTAAATCATTTGCAATATTCACAACATGTGCTGCCCCTAACTCACTTGCTTTCTTTAAGCCATTTTCACGTATGTCGATAGCGATAACTTCGGAACCTGAAGCACACAGTGCTTGAATAGTGAGTAATCCTACTGTTCCGCAACCGACCACGGCTGTAATATCACCTGGCTTAACACCGGATTTTCTGACTGCATGGATGGCAACTGTAGTTGGTTCGGCAAGGGCAATTTCTTTATCAGATATGCTTTCTGGAATAGGTACAACATGTGTCGCAGGCCATTTCATATATTCTTGTAATCCACCATCCGCAGAGAAACCTGCAACCGCTAAGTTTGGGCATACCGATTGTTTTCCTTTGATACACCAGTAACAGGTCCCGCATGTAAGGATGTTATTAATAGCAACTCTTGAACCTTTTATTCTCTTGTCTACTCTCGCACCAATGGAATCAACTCGTCCACCGATTTCATGCCCCAATACTAAAGGAGCCATTCTGCCAGTTATAGAGTTTGGTTGTCCGGTTTGAACCCAAAGTGGTCCATACTGCCATTCTTCTATATCAGTTGCACAAATTGAAGTGTAGGCAACTTCTATCAACACTTCATTTGCTTCATGATTAGGTATCTGAATGTCTTCTATCCGGATATCCTTGTTTCCGTAGTAAATAAGAGCTTTCATGATTTTTCGTACACCTTAATGACAGTATTTTTCATTCAATTGAAGTTCTATCTAGTTAAATTAAACGTCGGCCATTTCTTTTTTTATTTAAATGATGGTAATGTTGGTCTTATCGATTTTACCGGACTATAACTACTTGGAAAATATCAAATGAACGACGCTCCAATAATTAGCAAAATAGAAGTAGTAGTTTTTGAAGACGTTTTGACTGACGTTGGCAAGGACTATAACACCTTTAATCAAGTATATGTACCAAACTCAAATTTAACCGTACGCAGCAATATACTGAGAATTCACACCGACCAAGGGATCGTTGGCGAATACCCCGGTGTCACCGAATCCGCCCTTGCCGATGTAAAGATGGCTGCCCAGTATCTTGTTGGTAAAAATTCTTTATCGCGAGAAGCTATTTACAATGATGTGAAACGTGGATTACGACACACAGCAATGCTGGGTGTTGGAGTAATAGATATTTGCTTATGGGATATCGCAGGAAAATTATATGGAGAACCTATTTACAGGCTTTTAGGTGGTGAAAAAAAACCTATTCCCTGCTATGCGTCGACTCTACATGGAGATGAAAACGGAGGGTTAACTTCTCCAGATGATTTTCTTGAATTCGCTTTTCAATGTCAACAAATGGGGTATCCAGCTTTTAAGGTGCATGGCTGGGGACGTGCCCGCGACAATCTCGGTAGAGAAATTGAAAATGTAAAAAAACTAGGGGACAAATTAAGTGGGACCATGGATCTAATGCTTGATCCGGCCTGTGAAATAAAAAATTTTTCGGACACTATAAAACTCGGTAGAGCTTGTGATGAAGCTAATTTTTTCTGGTTGGAAGATCCCTATCAAGATGGTGGCGTCTCACAGTTTGCCCATAAAAAGTTGAAAGAAATGATAAAAACTCCAATCCTACAAACCGAACACATAAGATTGTTAGAACAGCACGTTGATTTTATAGTTTCTGGAGGTACAGATTATGTCCGAGCCGGAGCCCATGAAGATGGAGGAATCACCGGTGTCATGAAAATAGCTCATGCGACCGAAGGATTTGGATTGGATGTAGAGCTTCATGGACCTGGACCCGTACACCGACACATAATTTCATCAATAAGAAACACTAATTATTTTGAAGTGGGATTAGTTCATCCGAAAGTCCGTACCACACACTCGCCTGTTTATTTGGGGTATGGCGATGACCTTGATGCAATAGATTCGAATGGCAACGTGTACGCACCAGATGGACCCGGGATAGGGGTTCCTATTGATTGGGATTGGGTGAAGTCACACGAAACTGACAGTGGAATTTTGGCTGAATCCTGATTACTTTAAGTTTTACTTTCCTAACATATTACTAATAGATCTGGCAAAACTTGGGTTACTTTAATTCAACTTCGCCATTTTGGTTGATGTGTTTAACCCCTTTATGAGATGGGAAAACCACCGCTTTTATTGTTGCGCTAACTTTTTCACCTGACTTAATTTTCACAGAAGTAGGTTTATTTGAACCAGGTTCTGGTTCACCAGCCGGAAAACTACTGAATGGCTCTAGCCCAACATTGTAAGTTCTACCGTACCACGGATAACCATATCCACCTCCAAAAACTTGCCAGTACCATAAGTAACGGAAAATATTAATAGGATAGGATAATCCGAATCCGAGTTTTAATTGTGGGTTAGTTACAGAATACCATCCTTCTTTTTGATTTTTAAATATCATATAATCTTGCAACCGCGAATTTTTCGCAGGAAAAGTTCGAAGGTCTTCAGTGCTGCCGTCCGGTGATTCAGCAAAAGGCCATTTCCCTACTTGATCCGTTTTTAATCTGTTAGGTGGACGATCACCCGGAGCAATGAAATTTCCTGGAGCCATATCTAAAATGCATTTATCATCTAAAAAAGGCTCTCCTATAGCAACATGCTGTCCCCATTGATAGTCCATGTCCTCTTCTGCTTCATTTTTTAATGTTTCATTTATTGTAAGGACTGGTTTGTTTTTTTCTAGTGTAAGTTTTTTTTCAATCCAAAAAGGAGTTCTTGTTGTCCTGACAAAAAATTTGGCGCTTACTCTTTCGGGAGTATCTTCAGTTATCACGGAGTCCCAAGGCATTAATGTTGCTTCTGTATGAAAGCCAGCGTCTCCTCCATGATAATTTTGTTGATCTGCAGAAGTAGGAGCAATGGTTTGCCAACCTCCTATGTAACTGTCATGCCAAATACCCTCTCCCCAACCTGTGCTAGGTATAGTTAATGCCGGGTTACGGACCCCCCAGGGGGTACGCCACATAAAATCCACGTCAGAGGGTTTATAAACAAATTCGTATATATCTGCTCCCTTATCGGCCAAAACTGATACGCGGATCAATTCATTTTCAAGAATTACGACTTTTAGCCCTCTGTATTTCCATGAATCAGATATGCGACATCCAACGACACGTTCATCTTGGTAATTCAACAAATGTCCCCTTATTACTATAGAGTTTGACTAGTAAAGATAATGACTCTAATATTGTAAAGGTAATTTAACTACCTTCGCATTGTTTGATCTAAAATACTTTGACTTTGTGAAGGTAGTCGGTGAATCAGCGGACCAACGATCAAAGGTTGCTGCTGTCACTCCCGGCCTATGTGCTCCGGAAGTTGGCCCCGACTAATGTATAGAAAAGTAGGGGGCATAGAAATAACAAAAAACATTAACCTGCAATGTAAAGAATGTCAGCGGGTTTATGACGAAGAACCTGTATACGTTTGCGAATATTGCTTTGGCCCTCTCGAGGTCATGTATGATTACGATAATATATCTAGGACTATATCCAGAGACAAGATAAGCGATGGTCCTAATAATCTCTGGAGATATGACGACCTGTTACCTGGGTCTAGAGAGCAGGCTGTCAATATAGGAGCTGGAATGACTCCGTTATTGAAGGCAAACAATCTGGGACGAGAGTTAGGATTAAGCGATCTTTGGATAAAGAATGACTCAGCCAACCCAACCCATTCTTTTAAGGATAGGGTTGTATCAGTTGCAACAACTAAAGCTCTCGAATTTAAATTTGAAACTATAGCTTGTGCCTCGACAGGAAATTTGGCTGGAGCAACCGCCGCTCATGGCGCTAAAGCCGGTCTTAAGACAATTGTTTTTGTGCCAGAAGATTTGGAAGAAGGGAAGATAGTAGGAGCAGCCATATTTGGTTCTGTTGTGAAAGTAAGGGGTAATTATGATGAAGTAAATAGGCTTTGTTCCGAATTGGGTGACGACAAACGTTGGGCCTTTGTGAATATCAATATGAGACCCTATTATTCTGAAGGAAGTAAAACGTTGGCGTTCGAAGTTGTAGAACAACTTGGTTGGTCGGCACCCGATCATATTGTTGTTCCGGTTGCTTCAGGTTCCCTTTTTACAAAAATCTGGAAAGGTTTAAACGAACTCCAAACATTGAGATTAATAGATGGCGTCGCGACTAAAATGCATGTAGCACAACCCTACGGTTGTGCCCCTGTTGCAAACGCTATTCTCGATGGTAACACTCATCCTAAACCCGTTATCCCTGAGACGATAGCTAAATCTCTTGCAATAGGAAATCCTGCTGATGGTTATTATTCAATTGATATTGCTAATAAATCTAAAGGGACCGCCAATATAGTGGCCGAAACGGACATCGCGGAGGGAATCAAACTCCTTGCAGAAACTGAAGGGATTTTCACTGAAACTGCCGGAGGAGTTGTAATATCTTCGTTAAAGAGACTTGCTGAAAGTGGGAAAATAGGAAAAGACCAAAAAACTGTTGCTCTTATAACCGGAACGGGTCTGAAAACAATTGAGGCTGTTAAAGATTCGATTAAAATAAACACAATTGAACCTAACGTTCAATCATTTAATGAAATGTTTTCGAGATAAAGAAACTATGAGTAAAGTAAGAATTAGGCTTTCTTTTTCGGGTTCACGTATAAAGAGGCCTTTTGTTTATGAACTTGGTAAAAAATTCAATGTTGTGACAAATATAAGGAGAGCAGAAGTATCTGATTCGGAAGGTTGGGTTGTATTAGAGCTTGAATCAGAGCAAAAAGAAATCGACCGAGCTATTAAATGGACGATAGATGAGGGTGTGCATGTAACAATAATTGAAGGCGATTTTATTGAAGGTTGAAGTTACCGTAATATTTTTGTAAAGAACATTAGGAGAAACAAATGGCAGTTCATGTAAAAATCCCTACACCGCTAAGACGGATTACAAACGATGCTTCGACTGTGGAAGTGGAAGCTGGTGATATAAAATCCTTGCTATCTGCGTTAGAAAATAAACACCCTGGAATCGCTGACAGATTATGTGATGAAAATGGTGAAATAAGACCTTTTGTTAATGTGTTTGTCAATGGTGAAGATATACGGTACATCAGTGGAGTAAACTCTCCAACTAGTGATGGAGATGAAGTTAGTATTGTTCCAGCTGTTGCTGGTGGATTATAAATTTACGATCATTAATTGCGCTGGTGTTTGGTTTCCTCTATAGCTTCCGCTACTAATGATGTCGGCACATCGGATTGAATTGTAGATGTTCCTATGCCAGTGAGAAGAACCCAATTTATGGAACCTTCCCTTGTTTTTTTGTCACTCCGGGTTGCCTCAATTAATGAATTCACATCAATTTTTTCGAAATAAACTGGTAGATTAAATTGTTGTAGGATTGCTTGTTGTCGTTGAATGACTCCTAATTCGATCATTCCTATACGGTATGAAATTCTTGCTGCCACCATCATTCCAATAGCCACTGCTTCACCATGCAAGAATTTTTTATATTTGGTAATTTTTTCTAAAGCGTGCCCTATGGTATGGCCATAATTAAGAAGAATTCTTGTATCACCAGTTTCGTATTCGTCAGCTGAAACAACGTCAGATTTAATTTTAACACTGTAACGAATCGCCGAAATCATCCTCTTAGAAGTTAGTTCATTTTTATACGAATTTCCGATATGTTCTAATTGATAAAATAATTCTCTGTCAAGGATTAAACCGTGTTTTATAACTTCCGCCCATCCGGAATTTAGTTCCCTTTTGGGTAATGAACTTAGTAGTTCAATATCTTGAATTACGAGTTTCGGTTGATAAAAAGCGCCAACTAGATTTTTCCCGTCAGGTAAATTTATAGCAACTTTACCACCAATAGATGCATCTACCATTGATGCTAACGTGGTAGGTATTTGTATGAAAGGAACTCCTCTAAGCCAAGTTGCGGCGACAAATCCAACCAGATCACCGGCAACTCCTCCTCCCATCGAAATTATAATGTCCCTACGTTCCGCAAAGTTTTGAGATAACCATGAGTATATGGTTTTAGCGGTATCCATGTTTTTATTTGATTCAACGAGATCTAAAACCAATAATTCAGTTTGATAATCATTGGCTCCTAATTTTTGCCGTAGAGTACGTATTGAGGATTCGGGCAATGCTCGATCGGCTACTAAAAAGACTCGGCCCGTTAAATTACATTTAACTAGTTCATCCGTGATGTTACCAATGATACCCGATCCAACTAGAATTCTGTAATCACCTTGGCTGGTGTTTACCGTAGCGGCTATAGTTTCATTGTTCATTGGATGTTTTCCATTCATTGCATAGGGTTGCCAATGTGTTCGCGACAGTTGAAGTATCTTTTCCTGAAGTATCGATAATGTATTCAGAAAAGGCGTAGGCAGGTTCTCTTTCAGTTATCATATCTTTAATTTTTTTTATAGAGATATTTTGTCCTAGTATGGGTCGCACGGGCTGGTTTATCTTTGTATTGTTAGCTGAAATCCGCTTATAAATTTCTTCAGGAGTGGCCGTTAATCTGATAACTAATCCGGTACGAACCATAAGTTCGCGGTTCGATCTGTTTATGGGGGCTCCTCCCCCGGTTGCTACGACGTGCCCACCATTTAGTGCAGCAGCTTTTAATACGGAGGATTCTAATTTCCTGAAATAGTTTTCTCCTTTTACAGTAAAAATTTCGTCTATTCTTTTTCCTTCTTTTTCCTCAATCTGTTGATCCATCTCGATAAGTGGCATATTCAATATCTTGGATAATTTTTTGCCGGTAGCTGATTTACCCGATCCAGAAAAACCTATTAAGTAAATGTTATGTTTTGCCATTTAGGTTTATTCTTTTTCGGGTTGGCCAAACTGATTGTGAGACGCTAAATATCCAGAAATGTTATTTTTTAACTCACTTATATTATCTCCTCCAAATTTTTCCAAATATGCGTTTGAAAGAGTTAAAATCAACATTGCTTCTCCTATTGGACAGGCTCTTGATGTTTGGCAAATATCACTCCTGTTGTATGGAGCTTCCGTTATGATGCCAGTGTTAATATCAACAGAAGGTAAAGGAGATGTCATAGTAGCAATTGGTTTTATTGCCACATTTACAATAATTGGTTCTCCGTTGGACATGCCTCCTTCTATGCCGCCCGCGTGGTTCGTTATATGACGAAAACGTCTTTGGTCGTTATTGTCAGGTACAATGACGTCATGTATTTGTCTGCCAGGTCTGCGTGTGTTTGCAAAACCTTGTCCTATCTCCACCCCTTTCGCTGCGTTAATGCTCATCATTGCTTGGGCTATACGCCCATCCAGTTTGAGGTCCCATTGAATGTGGTCTCCAAGACCCACAACTAGTCCTGATGCTGTAATTTGTATAACTCCCCCAACGGTAGTTCTTTCTTTTTTTGCTTTATTTATAGTGCTGATAAACTTTTTTTCGGTATCTTTGTTTGAAGCTCTTACATCCGATTGTTCAACGTATTGCCAATCCACATTTTCGAATGGTGTGGAATCAACTTCATTACCGTTACTTAACACTCTCGATTTAATCGATACACCTAATTCAGACAGTAATATTCTTGCAAAAGATGCTGCCGCAACCCTTGCCGCTGTTTCTCGAGCGGAGGCTCTTTCCAATACATTCCTTAAATCCTGATGTTGATATTTTAAGGCACCAGCAAAATCAGCGTGTCCAGGGACAATTTTTGTTTGTTTTCTGATATCGACATCTTTGTTTACTGTGGTGGATGACATGGCCTCGACCCAATTCTCAAAATCGTTGTTTTTTATCCACAGAGATATAGGGGATCCGATCGTCACTCCGTGCCTTACTCCTCCTCTAATCACTGCATCATCGACTTCAATTTTTTGACGTCCACCGGAACCATAACCTTTTTGACGTCTAGCCATTTGGTGTTTAATTGCACTTTCATCCACTTTCAATCCTGCTGGTAACCCTTCAATAATGACTGTTAATCCAGGACCATGTGACTCTCCTGCAGTTAAAAATCTAAGTTTTGACATAAGCACCTAAACCTTGTTAAATGCTGCAAACATTTTTTCTACTGGAGCATCAAGTCCCGTAGCCATTTCAAAGCCTTCTATTCCTTGGTAAACCAACATACTTATTCCATTTCCAAAAGTGCCTCCCGCTTTTTGCACTTCTTTTAAAAATGGTGTTTCAACAGGTGCGTATACTATATCGTATCCTACTATTCCGGGAGGGATGTTTTCTGAATATAACGGGGAATCCTTTGGCAATGGACCGCCACTCATTCCAATTGAAGTGGTATTAACAATCAATTGACAGTCTCTCACAATGTTTTTGATGTTCTCTTTGTCTAATGGAATTGCACTAATCTGGGTGTTGTAATCTGAAAAGTCATTCACCAATTGTTCTGCCTTAACTAACGTTCTATTTGCTATTATAATTTTTTTCGCACCTGAGTCTTTTAATCCGTAAATGATAGCTCTGCATGCACCACCTGCTCCAAACACGAGGACGGTTTTTGATTGCGGATCTAAACCAGTCTGGTCTTTGAGTGACCTTATGAATCCAGAACAGTCGGTGTTGTGTCCAACTAAATTGCCATTTTTTTTAAATACCCAATTAACTGCCCCCACTTGTTTAGCCGTGCGTGTTAATTCATCGACATACGGAATTATGTTGATTTTGTGTGGTAGTGTTACACACGCAGCCATAAAATCATCAGATTTAAAATGTCCCATAATCTCTGGAAGATCGTCAGGGGATACGTCCCAAGCCCTAAATTTTTCAACAATGCTGTGATGATCAAGAGCTACCTGTTGGAAAACAGGCGATTTAGAATGTCCAATTGGGTGACCGATTATACCAATATTCCCCTCGTATTTCATAAATTCCTCCTACTTTTCATTTATGGCTTGAACTTGACAAAAAAGATTCTAATATTAATGCCGCACTAATCGAATCAACAGATGCTCTTCCCATTTTATTTTTTTTTGTATTAATTATTTTGATTGCCTGAACGCTTGTTAATCTTTCATCCCATTCCTTTATTTGAACTGATGAATTTTTACGTACACAAAATATTAATTTCCGTACTTTACGAACCATTTCACCTGAAGTACCGTTCATATTTAACGGTAATCCTATCACCAAGCATTCAGCATCGGTTTCAGTTATTTTTTTAATGATTAGCTCCGAATCTAAAAAAGGATCGTTTTTAGATGAAAGAGTTTCGAATGGGGTGGCTAAAGTCCCAGTGGGGTCTGATTTAGCAACGCCAATTCTTTTTGTGCCATAATCTATGCCCAAAAAAATCATTTCCTAATTTATCTCCAACGATTGTTCGACAGCAGACTGACTGTGATTTAGCGTTTCTTTAAGCTGCCGAACGTTTTTCCCGCCTGCTTGAGCGTTTAATGCACTGCCTCCTCCTCCACCTCCCATTAGACCCGCGAGGTGCTTGGCAATATTTCCTGAGTTAACCCCTAGTTTTACTGCCCCATTTGTGGCCATTATCACTATAGATGGTCTGTCATTAATATTTGACCCAACAATTACCACACCTACCTTGTATTGTTGTTTTAGATCATCTGCTGCTTTCCTAAGATTATTAACACTACTGGTGGATATTTCAGCAGTTTCTAGAGTTATAGTTCCCTTTGGTGTTGATATTTCATACGTTTTTGTATTTTCGGTTCCACCTTTTAATTGGGCTTTCATTAATTCAGATTCTAGATTCAACAAGGCTTTTTTTGTTGAAACGGAATCTTGTTGTATTTCGGAAACTTTTTCGACTAAAGTATCCTGATTAGCGTTCAATTGTTTTGACAACGTTTTTAATAGGTCGGCGTGATTTCTGATTGTTTGTTCGGCTTTTATACCGGTTAAAGCTTCTATTCGCCTTATCCCCGACCCTATACCAACCTCTGAAACAATAATAAATGGTCCGATCCCCCCAGTAAAATCCATGTGGGTTCCTCCACAAAGTTCATAACTCCATGGGGCGTCTATTTTTATTGTTCTCACTTTGTTTTCGTAAGTGTCGCCAAAAAAAGCCAACGCTCCTTCCGCGACAGCTTTTGAGTAAGTGGTCCAATGTATTTCGACAGGTATATTATTACGGATCTTTTCATTAACTTTTAATTCTATTTCTGCGATCTCAAAGTCGCTTATTGCTTTCAAATTAGTGAAATCGAATCTTAACCTATCAGATTCGACTAGTGACCCCGATTGTTTGACATGGGGACCTATTATTTCCCGTAAGGCAGCATGCAATAAGTGTGTCGCGGTATGGTTTCTTCTGATTTTTTCTCTGCCGTCCTTATCTACTGAAGCTGTTACAGAATCCCCCACTCTTATCAGTCCGTTTGTGACATGGGATATGTGGACATTTAAATAACCCACCGGCGCTTGAGTATCTAATACGTTGATTTCAGTTTCTTTGTTAATCAAAATCCCTGTATCTCCAACCTGTCCTCCGCGCTCAGCATAAAAAGGAGTTTTTTCTAATATAATTTCTACGTTGTCATTTGTACGGGCTTCTTCAACGGTTTTCCCATCTTTGATCAATGCGGTGACTTTTGTTAATAATTTTGTTGATTCATAACCAGTAAATACTATTGGTGGGTGATTCAATTTCTCATAAAATTTAATTTCAGTATTTCCACCTCCAAATTTTTTACCAGAAATCCTTCCCCTTTCCCTTTGTTTGTTCATTTCTCTATTAAACCCATCTATATCAACGTCAATGTCTTTTCCTTGGACACTTTCTTTTGTTACCTCCGGAGGAAATCCATAAGTGTCATACAATACAAATGTTTCTGTCCCCGAAATAGTTTTTTTCCATTTTTTTACTATTTCGAGTTCCTGATTTTTTCTGGTCTTTTTAATTTGGTTTTTTATCGATTCGTCAGCCAGCCTAGATCCTATAGATTCTGGGTCATCATTTTTTCTAGATTCGTTGGCTATTAACAAGGGGTGATTTGGATCGTTGATTTTGGATCTATAGGTTACCATCCCTTTTAACACTGATGTCCCGAAATTTAAAGTTTTGGAAAATGTCTTTTCTTCTTTTTCTAATACTTCAACTATGAATTGCTCGTTATCAATTAGTTCCGGATAATGACTTCCCATTTCCTTAACTATGGTGCCTACAAAATTAGATAATTGTGATGATTCCATTCCAAGTTCTCGTCCGAACAACATGCCCCGCCTAATCAGTCTCCGTAAAACGTATCCCCGCCCCGTGTTTTCCGGTATAACGCCATCGGATATTAGAAATGATGCCGACCTAGCATGTTCTGCCACAACCTTTATAGCGGTATCTCCCTCTGATGATTGTCCCCATTTAGTTTTTGTGGATTTTTCGATGTGACTGATTAAAGGTTTGAAAAGGTCAGTTTCGTAAACATTGGTTACTTTCTGCAATATAGCTAACGTTCTTTCAAGTCCCATTCCAGTATCAATATTTTTAGCTGGTAAAATCGAATCAATCTTATTTAAATCGCGATTAAACTGGGTGAAAACCAAATTATAAAGTTCTAGGAATTGTTCATTGTTGTTTGGTCCCCAATCGGCCGTTTCATCCCTATTTGCCACTTTTGGAGTGTCTTCAAACGAGCCTGTGTAATAGTTGATTTCGGAACTAGGTCCACAGGGTCCTTCTTCTCCAGCAGGTCCCCACCAATTATCTTCGTCCCCAAATCTGTATATCCTTTCAATTGGTATTCCTAATTCGATCCATATATTTTCAGCTTCTTCATCGGTCTTGTACACAGTAAAATACAATCTTTCAAATTCAAATCCCAAATTATTTGTCATTAAATCTAAAGCCCATTTACATGCTTCTTGTTTGAAATAATCTCCAAAACTGAAGTTTCCCAACATTTCAAATAAAGTTAGGTGAGTATCATCTCCAACTTCTTCAATGTCCGTCGTTCGGAAACACTTTTGGCTTGTTGCTATCCTAGGGTGTGGAGGTTGCATTTCTCCAGAAAAGTATGCCTTAAATTGAGCCATACCAGAATTTGTCAATAATAGAGTCGGGTCTTGTCCTGGTATAAGAGATGACGAAGGTAATATCAAATGGTCCTTATCTTTAAAAAAATCAAGAAACACCTTACGTAATTCATGTGAGTTAGATGGTTGTGCTGTCAAAATAATTCTAATTGGGAGAAGAGGTAATTAATTTTACTCTTTTGTTTTCGTTATTGACAGAACATTCAAACACAACAAAACCTTTGCTAATCATAAGCCTGATTTTGTTTTGAATGTTCTGATCCCATCGTTGCCAAAGCTAATTCCGAAAGCATTTGCTCCCTTAATTCTGGAGTTAACTTGGAAGGATCAGATACACTGGATCTAGCCATAGTTTTCGTTTGGATATCATCCAATCGTTTTTTATCCCAATAAAGTGGTACTTGGTCTTCTCCCCAGTAAACAGTGGTGTGTGGGAATGGAATTTCAATTCCTTCTTTATCGAATCGAATTTTTATCCTCTTTTTTAATTCACCGGCTATTTCCCATTGGCTCATTGGTTTACATTCGCCCATCATCTTTATTGTTATTTGGGAATCGTCGAATGATTGTAATCTCAACACTTGAGGGGGAGCAATTATCATGAGACCAAGTTCAGGATCGTTTGCAAGCTCATTTCCTATTTCATTTAAAACAGAAAACACGTGATCTAAATCTTCTTTATATGCTACACCTACGTCTAAATGTATTCGTGACCAATGTTTAGTTCTATTTGTCGCCACTGTTATTTCACCATTCGGGATTACATGTACATCACCATCCCAATCTCGTATTATTGTGCGCCGTAGATTTATCTGTTCGACCATTCCTGCGACTCCCGCTACATTTACCACGTCGCCAGTTCTGTATTGGTTTTCTGATATGATCATGACGCCAGCTATTAAATCTCTAACAAGGTGCTGTGCTCCGAATCCCACCGCTATTCCCGCTATTCCAAATCCACCTAATATAGGTCCGACGGGGACGCCAAGTTCCGACAAAACCATGAAGGTTGAGCCCAATATAATTAACACGTGCGCCAATCCAGAAAACACAGTAGATAAAGTAAGTGCTTGTTTCTGAACTTCTTCATGTTCGTCCGCCGTTGCATTATTAAACATTATTGATGTAACAAGCTTTGGTAAATAGCGTTTTGCGATATGCATTAACACCCATGCAAATAAAATTATAAAACCTATTTTTATGCCCGTGCCGCCTATCCATTTCCCTATATTGACGGATATGGCAGTAAATATACCAACAAGCGGTCCTAGGTTCTGACCTATTAACGAAGCCTGTAAAAGACCTATGGGTATCAGAATCACTATAATTAAAAGTACGTCTATATACCACCTATAATTGTTTTTTACTTTACTACCCACATCTTCGGTAGATTGATGTTGTTCCAATTCTCGGACCGCCAGACCAAACATTCGGCGGAAAAACACTCTCAAATACCACCAAATAATCATTCCTATAACTAGCGAAATGATCATCCAAATACCATAACGTAAAAACCAGTCTAGTAAGCTTCCATCACGAAAGATGTCTAAAATTTTATTCATTGTCATTTATCTTAATTTGTTGTTAAACTAACTCAAGGCTCATAGCCGCAGCGCCACCACCGCCGTGACATATGATAGCTAATCCATATTTCAACTTGTTCAGGCTGAGTGCGTGTATAAGTGTTGTAATTATACGGGCTCCACTTGCTCCAACCGGGTGTCCTAAAGCTATGGCTCCACCGTGGATATTCACAACATCTCTATCCCATCTAATTTTTTTTTCATTTGCGAGAACCTGGGCAGAAAAAGCTTCATTTATTTCGATTAAATCAAAGTCAGAAATAGTACCACCAGTCTTTTGTAACAAATCTTCTACTGCTTTATAAGGAGCATCGAAAAGCAGGCCTGGTTCATTTGCAACATAGGAATAACCTGTTATTAAAGCTATCGGACCTGAATTAGTTTTTACGGATTTTTCGTTACATACTACCATTGCTGAGGCGCCATCACTGATCTGAGATGCGTTTCCTGATGTTACAGTTTTACCTAAATTGAACACCGTCTTGAGAGAATTTAATTTTTCTAGGTTAATATCTTTTCGAGGTCCTTCGTCATTTGAAACAACACTTGTAGATTTTTTTTGACTAACGGTAATAGGGGTTATTTCGTTGTTAAAATACTTGTGAGTTTTTGCATTCAATGCTTTCAAATGGCTGTTTTCTGCAAATGCATCCTGTTGTTCTCGGGTTATGGAATATTTTTGTGCGATCACTTCAGCAGAATCTCCCATATGCCTATTTTCGAATGGACACCAAAGACCATCGTTTATCATAGTATCGACTATCAGATCGTTACCCAATCGGGTTCCAGTCCTTGAATTGACTAATATATGGGGTGATTTACTCATGTTTTCCATTCCCCCCGCCAGTACCGTAGAACATTCTTGAAGTTGTATATTTTGAGATGCAATGATCACGGCTTGCATGCCAGAGGCACAAGCGTTGTTCACCGTCAGGGCAGGCGTTGTCACCGGAAGACCTGCCAACACCGCAGCTTGTCTCGCTGGAGTCATTCCTACTCCGGCCGTGAGCATATTCCCTAAAATTACATAGTCAATTTCATCAGGTTGGTTGCCAGATTTTTTAATGGCGCCTGAAATAGCAACATTAGATAATTCCGTTACCGGAATTTCCGCTAAGTAGCCTTGAAATTTTCCTATAGGTGTGCGAGTAGCTCCGACTATGAATACATTTGTGTTTAGAATGTTTTTAATGTTATCAACTCCAAAAAGTAACTGTTGCTACTACTAGAAATATATTTTATTATCCTCATGAGTTAATGAAAATTCCAGACTTATGCACTGTTTATTAGGCGTATTGCCTTTTTACCAAAAACTTCAAACCGCCAGCCGCAGGAAGCTCTTATTCGGCCATTACCATTTGCCATTTTTTCTAATTCCAATCGGTTAGCGACTAAATGCGGGGATATACCGTACGTTTCACATTCATTATTTAGCAATGATTTTAAGCTTTTAATAATGTTTTTTTCCGATCTGATTGTTTTTTTATCATTTATTGGAGGTATTTGGGGTTTTTCTAAAAGAGGTAATTTTTCGACGAATTTTATTAAATCATTAAAATTTTCGTGAGTTAAATAACGTGAATGTTTCAAAAGTTCTTTTGCGTATATCCTAATTGTTTGGGGGTTTTTGGCTATGTGTTTTACAACGTTGTTATCGAAAATCCAAGTCCTAGGTACGTTATGGTGCTGGGCCATTAATTCACGCCAATAAGCCACTTGTTTGATGATGTACTTTGTTGGCTCACTTGTATGTGGTAGACGAATTTTCTCCCACGCTTTCATAGGGTCGTAATGACGTTTAGAGGATTGTTCTAATCTGTTCATTTCCTCCTCAATCCAACTATTAATGTTTTTCGTTTCTATTAGATTGTTTAGGTGGCGGAACAACTTGGGCAAGTAGATAACATCTCGTGCGGCATAATTTAGTTGTGATACAGACAAAGGTCTTTTGTTCCATGCAGAATTTTGTTCAGTTTTTGTTACGTTTGCTCCAATTACGTTTTTAACCAGTTCATTATAAGAAATTTGTGCTTTATGACCCACAAACATGGATGCTATTTGGGTATCAAAAATATTCCTGATGGGACCACCTTCAGATGAGAGTATTTGTAAATCTTGTTCGGCGGCATGAAATATTTTCTTTTTCGAAATATCTTGCATTATGTTGAAGATTGGTTTAAGATTTATTTTCTTTGAAGTGGCATCAACCACTGCCGTTCTAATTCCATCTGATATTTGAATTAAGCACAATATTGGCCAATATGTGTTTTGCCTGACAAATTCGGTATCTACTCCTATTACTGAAATAGGCGACAAGGTTTTTAAAAAATCCGAAAGTTGGTCATTTTTTTCAATAAGTATCGATTTGTTCTGCATCTAGAAATGAGATTCTATGTGAATGTTGATATATATAATTGAGCCCAATTATTAACTTTTTTGAAATTTATTGCAGGACATTTTATTATTTTAAACACTTATTTGGATTGAATTTATAATACACATCATCAGCAAATTGAACGAACATCGACATAAAATATCTCCACATCCTCCCTACTGTACCTGCGTGTCATGCACAAAAAATAGAATCAACAGACAACGTGGAAAGGGGATTATTAGGTGGATTATCGGAAAATTCATAAAATCGAATACATAACAATCAATGAGTGAATTTCCCAATAATAAGTCCGATAATGTATCCGAACAATACTGTGATAGGAGTTCCTATAAAAATACCTACCATTAACACTTCTCTGATGTTTGTCATTTCACTGTCATATTGAAATAACGATAGTATCGTGAATATAATTCCTCCTATAAATCCGACTACCGAACCATAAAAGGCATATTTGCCGCCTATCATACTTAATTGACACTTTCTTTTTGTTGGTAAAGTGTTTTAATTATATCGATGGAGCGAAAGATTTATGAAAATGCTTAGGGGAGCAGAGTGGTTTGGTGGAAAAGATCTAGAAGGATTTTTACATAGGGCAGGTTTAAAAGTTCAAGGATGGCCCGAGAAATCGTTCGCTGACCGCCCGATTATAGGTATAGCAAATTCTTGGTCTGAAGCTACCCATTGTAACTCTAACCTAAGAGAACTATCCGAACATGTCAAACGGGGAGTTATAGGTGCCGGTGGGTTTCCGTTAGAGTTCCCAACAATATCATTGGGGGAGTTTTTCTTGTCTCCAACATCAATGTATTGTCGTAATTTAATGTCGATGGATGTAGAGGAAATGATAAGGGGTCTTCCAATTGATGGGGTTGTTTTACTTTCAGGCTGTGACAAAACTACTCCTGCTATGTTAATGGGAGCCGCTTCCGCAAACATTCCCACTATTTTACTTACTAGCGGTCCTCAACTTAACGGTAATTGGAAAGGTGAAACCTTGGGATCCTGCACGGATTGCAGGCGTTATTGGTCTGAGTTAAGAGCTGGAAATATAACTCAGGATGAATACAATTCACTGGAAACCGCAATATACAGGTCCAAGGGACACTGTATGGTTATGGGCACTGCTTCTACAATGGCATCGATTGCGGAAGTTTTAGGTATGACTCTTCCGGATGGGGCTACTATACCTGGGGCTGACGCTAGGCGGTTAACCATGGCTGAAAATACAGGCATCGCGGCAGTGGAACTGGTGAATTCTGGACTAACCCCATCAAAAATAATGAATGAAGAATCTTTTCAAAACGCAATAAAAGTACTATTGGCATTGGGTGGATCAACCAATGCAGTTATACATCTTACGGCTTTAGCAGGCAGATTGGGTATTAAGTTAAACCTAAATATGTTCGACAGCCAATCTAAGGAAATTCCTGTTATAGCAAACTTGAAACCGTCCGGTAAATACCTTATGGAAGATTTCTATTATGCTGGCGGTATCGGGGCGTTAATTAATGAATTATCAGATTTTTTGAATTTGGAATGTAAAACAGTAACGGGAGCCAGTTTGGGTGAAAATACATCCAATGCGGAATGTTTCAACAAAGACGTGATTAGGTCGGTTAATAATCCTATTTACGATGAAGGAGGGGTCGCCGTTTTACGCGGTTCACTAGCTCCAGATGGGGCAATCATCAAACATAGTGCAGCATCAAAGGATCTTTTGGATCATGTAGGTCGTGCTGTTGTTTTTGAAAATCCAACAGATCTAAAAAACCGTATTGACGATGAAAATCTAGACGTGAAACCTGATGATATATTGGTATTAAAAAATGCGGGTCCCATCGGTGGCCCTGGTATGCCCGAGGCTGGGTATTTACCCTTACCTAAAAAGTTATTAAAATCCGGTGTGAGAGACATGATCAGAATATCTGACGCCCGAATGAGCGGAACAGCATTTGGAACTATAGTTCTACACGTATCTCCTGAATCAGCTGTTGGAGGTCCTCTCGCGTTGGTAAAAAATGGGGATTTAATTAAATTGGATGTTTCAAACCGAACATTGGATTTATTACTTGATGAAAGTGAAGTGGAAATTCGAAGAAAAAGATGGAAGCAACCTACATCTCCTGAATATTTTGATCGAGGGTATGGAAAGATTTACGTTGAACATATTCAACAGGCTCCAGAAGGATGTGATTTCGATTTTCTAAACGGCTATACATCAGTGGAAACGCACATTGATGTAGATCACGGTTCGGCTGGACATCATACTGGTTAGTGGGGTAAGTAAACACAATAGACCTGCTCGATTATTTTACTGAGATGATACTAGATGTGAGATATCCTGTATTAAACCAGCTTCATTTAGTTCTTTCCATAGATCAATTGGAACATCTTGTTTTACGTGATTGATATTTTCATTGACTTCGGCGACACTTTGAACACCAGGTATAGCAGAAACAACTGTTGGATGCAGAAGTACGAATTGCAGCGCGGCAGCTTTAAGGTTAACACCATGATTGTTACATATTTCCGATATACCCTCAGCCTTTTTAACCAAATGTGGTGGGGCAACTTCATAATCAAAAGTTACTGGTTTTGAAAGGTCTTTAGCCAGTATTCCACTATTATATGGTCCTCCGATAACTATACTGACTTTATTTTTTTCACAAAGCGGAAGAAATTCTTTTGCGGCGGATTGATCTAGCAATGTAAACCGTCCAGCAAGCAAAATAACATCCAATTTGAATTTTTCAACAAATCTGTATGCCATTTCCCATTGATTCATTCCACAACCAATTGCACTAACAAGTCCTTCTTCTCGGAGTTTGATCAAAGTTGGGAACGCTCCTTTTACAGCTTCTGTTTCTCCGTATACTTCCATATCAGGATCATGCACAAATAAAATATCTATTTTTTCTAAATTGAGCCGTTTTAGACTTTGTTCTACGGACAATAAAACATTTTTTTCTGTCCAACTATTGGTTGCGATTAAACCATCTAGTTGTTCATATTTTTGATTTGGTTGATAGGTATCAGGGTGTATTACTCTTCCAACTTTAGAAGAGATAATAAAAGAATTTCTATCGACTGATGGTAATTTGCTTAGAGATATTCTGTATTCGGCTTTACCGGTTCCGTACAGGGGAGCTGTATCGAAATATCTCAGTCCTTCATCGTACGCGTGATTAATTATTGTTACCGCTCGATCTAATTCCACACCCCCATACAAGCCGCCTCCTAATGTGTTGCCGGACAGGGCTGCAGTACCGACACCTAAGTATGGCAGGTAAAAATCTGTTGTACCGATTTGGTTTTTTTTAAATGGATCCATTGTTTTTAATCAAATACCTGATAGCTTCCCCAACAGATTCTGTCGAAGAGGTCCCCCCAAGATCTGGGGTAAGGGTTTCACCTTCGTCTAGGAGCTGTAGTACAGCATCATCTATTTGTTGGGAGGCTATATCTAGACCTAGGTGGCGTAACATCATTGAGGTTGTTAATATTTGAGCCATAGGATTAGCTATTCCTTTACCCGCGATGTCTGGAGCAGAACCGTGAGTAGGCTCAAACATTGAAGGAACGTTTTTTTTGGGTTTATATTTCCACTAGAAGCCAAACCCAAAGAGCCCGTTATCATAGCGCCTATATCTGTTAAAATATCACCAAATAAATTACTTGCAACTACGACGTCAAATTTTTCTGGATTCCTAATAAAATCCATACATGCCGCATCGATAAGTAGCGAATCTGTAGAGATATCGGAATATTCTTCAGCAACCTCAACAAAAGTTCTATCCCAAAGAGTCATATATTTCAAAGCATTCGATTTTGTTATAGAGGTGACGTGTTTTTTTTTGTTTCGGGCACGGGCTAAATCGAATGCATACCTTATAACTCGTTCACAACCCTTACGAGTAAAAATAGCAGTTTGTACAGCTATTTCATCGGGTGTATTATTGTAGGCGAAACCACCAATTTGTGAATATTCACCCTCAGTATTTTCTCTAATAACAATGAGGTCAATATCATATGGACTTTTTCCCCTAAGGGGTGATGTGACGCCAGGGTACAACACTGAAGGCCTTAGACAAACGAACTGATCAAATTTTCGCCTTATCGGTAATAACAGCCCGTCAAGGGTTATGTTGTCTTGTATTTTGGGGTGACCGACTGCACCTAGTAATATAGCGTCGTATGGCTCTAAAACGTCTAAAAAATCTTCAGGAGCCATCATACCGTGTTCGAAATAATAGTTTGAGCCCCATGGATAATCAGTTAATTGGAAGTGGACTTGGTGCTTTCCTGATATTGTGTGAAGAACTTTAACGGCCTCGTTTACGACATCGACTCCGATTCCATCCCCTTTTATTATGGCTATTTTATGGTCCTTAATGGGGTTATCCATTTATTAGTTCCGATTCATTTTGGCGGACATATGTTCAACTACTTCGAGCACTCCAGCTATGTCATGATCAGGTTTATCATCATCCATCATTTTTTTAAATAATTCTTGAGATTTCAAACCTAACGTAAGAGCCAAGCCTTCCGCGGACGCGAGGTCCTTGATAATCCCTAAGTCTTTATCTAAGTTCCTAACAGGGGCCTTTGAATTTGCGAATTGCCTTGAATGTGTGATGGGAGCACTTCTTTCAACCATGGTGCTACCTCCCCAGCTTACGCCCAATAGGGTGGCGGCAAGTTCTATGTCGACACCAGCAGAATTAGCCAGTGCAAAAGCTTCCGCTGCAGCTACGGTGTTAATACCCACTAGAAGTTGGTTGATTAATTTCATTGCTGTACCTGCTCCATTTGGACCCATATGTTTTACATTGGTGCCCATTCTTTCGAAATATGGTTGAGCTTTTTCAAAACCAGTTTTGTTTCCGCCAACCATGATTGCGAGTGTCCCGCTGGAAGCACCTAGTGGCCCTCCGGATATTGGTGCGTCGAGAAAGTTTGCGCCGATTTCATCGGCAGCCAAAGCACATTTTTTTGAAGTGTTTATGTCTACAGTACCGTGATCAACTAAAATCTGACCTTTTGAAGCGTTGTCAACTATTCCATTTCGTCCAGTAAAAATGTCTATAGTAGTAGCGACATCCGGAAGGCAAGCAAGAATTATGTCACTGGTTTTAGTTATTTCTTCTACAGATGACGCGGAAGAGGCGCCTTTTTTTACCATGGCTTCTAATTTGGACTTTGTTCTAGTGTAAACCGTTAGGCTCGTTCCTTTTTCGAGAAGATTATCAGCCATACCCTGTCCCATATTACCTAATCCTATAAATCCAACATTCAATAGTGACTCCTCATCTTTTCTTTCTTTTCAATTCAATTCTATTTAGCGTTAAAGTTAGCCATTTAAGTACGTACGTTATTCTATTTGACTGAGTCGAGGGTCTAGTCTATCACGTAACCAGTCACCAAAGAAATTCAAGGCCATTACTACAAGGAATATGGCAAACCCGGGCCAAAACGATATCCACCATGCGTCTTCTATAAAATCTTTACCATCTTTGACGCTTTTTCCCCAAGCCGGAATAGGATCAGGTATACCAGCCCCCAAAAAAGATAATGAGGCCTCAGCCAGAATAAGTTGCCCTACCCTAAGGGATGCAATAACTAATACTGTGCTCATAGTACCGGGTAATATATGGCGAAATATTACCCTCATATGTGATGCCCCAGCAGTACGAGCCGCCATTACATAATCTCTGGAACGAATTGAAAGCACATCTGCCCTTACCTGTCTAACAAACGGCGTCCATGCAAGGAGTGCTATCAATCCTACAACCACATAAAATGAAGCTCCTCCACTATGAAGGAACCTCTGGGCTATCACCAGAGCTATCAATATAAAAGGTAGAGCTATCCAAACATCTACAATTCTCATAAGGACTTCGTCGACCCATTTACCAAAATATCCGGCTACTAAACCCATCAAAGTCCCAACAATTATTCCGGATGTGAGAGCTATTGCGACAACTTGCAAGGATATTCTGGCGCCATGAACGATCCTAGAAAGTACGTCGCGGCCTAGGTTGTCACCACCAAGGATATATTTTCTCCGTGGTAAACTTTCCTTTTTTGCCCTCATATATTCAGATCGGCCTCTCACGGAATCGCAATTAAGTCCTCCAACCCCCTCGGGGTCCATCTCACAACCAAATTGTTCAGGTTTTGCTTCTTGATTTTCATACGGCAGACCTGTTTCTGGATCACAACAAGGGTTTGCTTTTCCCCATGTTGGCGCCATGTTTCTAAAAGCCAAATTTTGTTCCAATTCGTCCACCGGTGCTATCCAATCGGCAAAAATCCCAGTTACAAGTAGTACCACCATAATTAGAATCGGTATTAACGGCCACCGACGCATAAAATATAATGCCTTAGAAAAGATTGAACGGCTGTTTACTCTTTTTACTTGAGCTTCAGATACCGAAGAAGATTCTTTATTAGTAGTCATTATGTTTTTTCATCCATCATATAAACGGATCAATCATACCTGATCCGAGGATCTATATATGCATATAGAATGTCGGTTATGAATGTAGTGGCTACGAACAGGATTGTAAAGAAAAAAACGAATCCTTGAAGAAGAGGAAAGTCATTGTTATTAACTGCTCTTATGGCTGCATCACCCATCCCTGGCCAAGCGAATATAGTTTCAACAAGAACAGCCCCTGTAAGAAATCCACTCAATATTAGGGTTGAAGCCGTAAGAGGTTGAATGAGGGCGTTCCTAAATGCGTGTTTCCAGATAACTTTACTGTTAGCAACCCCTTTCGCTCTCGCCAGTCGTATATATTCTGAATCAAGAACTTCTAACATTGCTGTCCTTGTTAATCGCAAGTATCCAGCCATTGCTCCCCATGCGAGTGTAATAGTGGGTAGGATCAAATATTTTATGTCCCAAGCGCTTTCACCTTTCAAACCAGCGGGTAACCAATCAAGGTATACCGCGAATATAAGAATAAATACAAGGCCAAGCCAAAATTGGGGCACAGCTTGCCCAAGAAGAGCAAAACTTCTTCCTAAGTAATCGAAAAACGTGCCTCTTCTCACTGCAGACAACACACCTAGAGGAACCCCTACTATAGTTGCCAAGATCCAAGAGGCAGCTGCTAATTGGAGTGTAGATGGTAATTTTTGAAACACGATCCTTGCAACCGGTTTACGGTCAAGAATCGTTTCTCCCATATCTCCCCGAAGAGTCCTTCCCAACCAATACGCATACTGTATAGGAACGGGTTTATTAAGGCCGAGTTTTTCTCGTAATACCCGCTCTCCTTCTTCGGTTAATCCATAGCCGGAATTTGCATACAACAGTAGAGGATCACCGGAACCTCTAGATAGGACAAGCACGAAAAATGTTGCCATTATTATGCTGATAATTCCAAATATGAATCTTCTGATCAAAAACCGTTTCATTTTTGAATCGCAAAATCCCTTCCAATTTAATCGACAACAAAAAAGTTGACTCTATACAAAAAAATGAGCTCAGCAATTTTAGCTGAGCCCATTTCCATAAACTACTACAATTTATCTTCTAAACAAGAACTCTAAAGTTACTTAAGTTCTATGTTCCAAAGAGAGTTAAGACTAGCCATAGCGGCTTTATCCATCTCAAAGGAAGAAACCTTGTTGTTGTTGAAGTAATAGGCATCAGGAACACCTACAACACCCGGCTGGAGAGCCTGGTGATAGACGTAATCAAGATACTCATTAGCGGCAGTTGTTGCTGCTGCAGTATCTTTAGCTTCTGCCATTCTTGTGTAGAAACCAAGAATCTCAGGCGATTCGAAACCACAGCTAAACCCACCTCGGGTCAAACTTGTCTGGACAAGTCCTTTCGGGAAGTGCCACGGGTTTGAAGCTTTACCTTTGTCACAAGATGTGATCCATGGGTGTGTGTTCGACCTTCCTACAACGGTAGGTCTGAAAGTCGCGTATGAGAACTTCAATGTGAAGGTCTTAAGACCGATGTCTGCCCAATAACCAGCTACTGCATCTGCGACTTCACCTGTGATTGAGGCGCCGCCACCAAGTTCAGGGCCTGCGTAAACAGATACTTCAAAAGCATGTTCACCTAGGATACTGTCAGCAGCACTTGCTTGACCTTTATTCCAGTCAACTGTCTGAGCTTTTATGATCTCGAAAGATTTGTCAGGATCATAACCATATTCCCATTTTGAATTCCAATTTGCATGTCCAGCGTGGAAATATTCGACGTGAACGATGTCACCTGTGCCAGCCAATAGTTTCTCATTGACTGCTTCTCTGTCAATAGCCCATGCCAAAGCAGTTCGTATGTTACGAGCCTGTTCCAGGTCGCCTTCACCGTGAGAGGTTCCAGGCTTACCTATCCAAGGTATGTCGTGAACAAACGTAGCCTTTGGAGGCAGTGGTTGTCCAGCGTTATCGCCTTTTGCATAGGTGTCTTCCCAAAGGTTACCCGAG